>Ga0209119_1000028_pt1 | contig 142677 bp, 159 predicted proteins | sample COG_03_FD_184747 | JGI IMG/M metagenome (GOLD analysis project Ga0209119, IMG submission 184747) | Pelagic Microbial community sample from North Sea - COGITO 998_met_03 (SPAdes) (version 2) | ecosystem: Environmental > Aquatic > Marine > Neritic zone/Coastal water | place: Helgoland, sampling...
GTGGCCAAGGCTAGTGCATCGGTTGCTGCTTGGATAAGTTGTGCCTCCTGAGCGAGTGCTAGATTGTGCGCATTTTTGTTCGTAAGGTAGTTAGCACTGTTTATATTTGGAATTGTAATAGTCCATCCTGAATTTATGTATGTTTGATTTTCTGCGAATTGGATAAAGAGACCACAAACACCCAGTTTTGTAGGCTGTTGGGTAGATCCTGTGTATGAACCACTTTCGAGTCCTTTTACTTGGTATGAAAAACCTGATTGTGCACCAGAACTGTATGCTGAAAGAGTGTATGTTCCTTCAGTTCCACATGAATATGTTCCGGTAATTGTAGGAGGCGTGGCATCTTCATTGGCTTTTTCTGCAAGAGCTTCAAGACCACTTGAAAGTAGCGTTGCTTTTGCATTATCCACCTTTTTAGCTTCCGTAATAATCGTTTTATTTAAAGCAGCTTGCGCACTGCTAACTGATGTTTCTGTCACGTTCCGTTCTTCAAAAGTAGGTCCTGCAATAAGCTCAGAACGGGATGCTTGTGCTTTTGTTAAGGCAGCTACTGCTTCGTTACGCAGTGCCACCAGTCGAGAGGACCCAAGTGTAGCCAGGAGATCACCTTTGATCACCTGACTCCCTTGGTCAACGAACACTTCGGTAATTACACCTGTTGCTGGGAAAGAGAGTTCGGCGGTGTTTTTCGCTTCAATGAATCCAGAAACAGAAACAGACTCTTGTACATCTCCGTATGCAACGGTTGATGTTACCCAGTTCGAGTCATCTGTTTTAAATGTTTTACCAAGTGATAAGAACGCAATGAGAATTGCAATAACCGCAATGGCTATAGGTAGTTTACGCTTGGAGAAAAGGGTACGCATTGAGGTTATTATAGCAATTGGGAGAGTGTAGGGAGGGGGAGTTATGCAGTTTGGGGTGCGTTAGTCCCTGACTCGATGGTTGCTAAAGCAACATCATCTCGTCGCGGACAAACGCCGTAACTGCCTCAAGGCAGTTACTAAAAATAAAGACACATGAGCCTGAGCTCATGTGTCTTTATTTTTGCGTTTGTCCGCCCGCTTGGACTTGAACCAAGAACCACGAAGGTATAAGCTTCGCGCTCTACCGATTGAGCTACAGGCGGCGACGAGAGATAAAGCGCAAAAGTTTACTTTTGCAGTTTTCTCGAGGAGCCGTTCTGTATCCACAGATACAGGCGGGAGTCTCTCATCCTCTCAACGCCCAAACTATACCGCGAATAGCTACTAATCTCAATTCTATACAGATTAGCTTTGTTGTTTTTAGATGTTTTGCAATATGGTGTCTCGACACAGCAGCGTTAACATGTTTTGCTAGATATAGAGTTTAATTTCAACAAGGAGAATCGTTATGTCTATACATCGCAGTCTTCTTTCAAGTGGTTCTTTGATTGCAACTAAAGCAAAAAGACGGGAAGGTGCATTTTTGAAGATCTTTAGCCAATCCTTCTCTGATAAAACACTTTTTGTAACAACTTTGCTGTCTTCGTGTGTACCGGATTCCGCAAATTTACAAATCCCACAAGGACAAAAAAATATTTATATATTGTTGGATATTGGGGGTACTGATTTTGGAAAATTTTTGGACTCAGGAACTGCTTTCAGTAGCGCAATAAAAAATGGGTATGAACCACAATGGGCACATTAAATAAACAAGGGCGGTCAATTGACCGCCCTTTGTCTATGCTCTATACAAAAAGCAAAACAGTGACAATAAACATCAGCGACTAGACATTTTTATAATGCAGGAGTACATTAAATTTAGGTGCAATAAGCACCGTAACCTACATAACCTATTTTGAAGGAGTTTTGCATGAAGCAATTATTAAATATTTTTTCGCTAGCACACCACGATGAGGTGTTGCTCCTGAAATAGGAGGCCCAATTTTGTATCTCAAGAATTTGACAGACACCATAACCATGAAGAGAGAGAACGGTAGAGTACTTTTTAATTAAATACTGCCAAACTCTGTGGAGTCTAGAAGTTGATTCAAACATGACCTTAGGTCAACTGACCGTGCGTTCAAGCGCGGTCTTTTTTCTTGCAGAACTAAATTCTCGGCGTATACTAAAAATAATGAAACTTTTGCAAACAATTTTTGCAGCTCTCTTTATTTTTATACTGGTAGTTACTCCTGTACTTGCAGGCAAGGATGTTCGGAAGTATGAAATTCCAGATGTGCGTGAGGTGTATTGTGGGGCTGAGGTAGCACCGTATTACTGCAAGTGTGCATTCCACAACCAACAGTGCAAAGCTCGAGAAATTTCTCAGGACGCGGCTTTTGAATATGTACTCAGCGGCTTCCAAGACTGGAACCGACAGAAGATTCAAGCCGTGGCTGAGCAGTGTCTGAAGGGTGACGGGTACTGGGATAAGAGTGATTGGGAATGCACATATTGTACAGAAGGGGATGTACTTAGTGGAAAGAAATGTGTAGCTCCAAAAAAGATCGATCCTGAGGTTGCTGAGTGTAGTGCAGCGATTGATAATTTTGATACGCAATGGGATAAATATTCAGACTTTGATGATCGGTTAGGAAATGATGTTAGTTACGAAGTACAACAGTTTAATGTCACGCTCGATGCGATAGGCTTGGCTCTGGATGAAGTTGAAGACATTGAGTATGCGTTAGCATTGGAAGAAGAGTTCCGTATAGAAATGCGTGCATACAAAGAAGCACTCGTGCTGAACATTCGACAAAACATTACTAAAGCTATTTTTCGTTTAGCTTGGGTGACGTATAACACCACTAAGAGTGCGTATGGTGGAAAGGGATCGATTGAGAAACTGCTTGATCCGGGGAACAACATTGAGGTAGCAGGTGCGACCATGAAACTGATTCAAAGTCATATTCCTCCGGACGCTAAAAGTCTGCAGTTTGACACTACTACTACCTCAGGTAAATTGAAATCAATCGCTTGGAACGCTACGTTGGAAGTAATGGAAAGTAGCGCTGACCCTGCTTCAGTCGTGAAGCAGGGCATGAAAGACTTAAAATCAGCGGCCGTTGGTGGTCCAGATATCACTCCTGAGGAAGTAGCAATTCTTCGTACACAACACCTCGACAACGATGCGGTCACCAAGGCCATTGCTGATTCGCATGCTGAGTCCGCCCAACTTCGGGTAAAACTATATCAAGAGGGTCAGGTAGTCTTAGAGCTTTATGATGAATTGCAAGAGTGGAAATTCAAGGAGCAGGAGCGAGTGCTCAATAATTTGGAAGAACAGTGTAAAGACAAAATCTAATATGAAAAATATCTTCTTTATTTTATTACTGTTGCCACTAATCACCTTCGCTCAAGAGAGGGGTTCATTAACTATTGGCAAAATTACCGTTTCTTATGATCGAATGGAGCAGTCAGACGATGCGACATATTATTTTATTGATGACACATTGATTGCATCAGAGCATGGTAATGCTTCTTTTCTATATAAAAATGACCAAGCGACTTTTGAGGCTCATGATACCAACGGGGATGGGGAGCTTGATGCATTCTTGCGACTGGATAGTGATGCCATGGTGACTGAAATTACTGGTGAAGGTGCGAGTGTGTTTGAGCGCAATGAACCAAAAGAGTTTGAAAGCAAAAGTTTTTCTAGCAATCAAGATAATGATGATCTCGTTGGGGATCTCTCATCAATTAAAATTCCCAAGTACTATAATTGGAAATTGTATGGGTTGATCGTTCTGTTGATTGGAGGAGGAACCTGGTGGTATAGGAAGAAAAAAATCTGAACCCAATAGGCACAAAAATATTTTTATTGACTTAACTATAAACTCATGGTATCACTACTTATAGTGATAATGTAACATACCAGAATTGGAATATGACAAATGTATGATGTATTTTTCAGTGGAAGGATGTTCTGTAAAATGTCCCACATGTCTCATATCGACTATGTTGAGCCCACATTGCAGGAGCTCAAGCAAGAGCGTAATGTTGTGATAGCTAAAATGGCTAAAACACGCGGTAAAAAAGAAATTCGTGCAGTACGAATAGAGCTTGAGCGTATTGATTCACAAATTAGCAATTTTGGGAATCAAAAAAGAGTTCGAGCTTCACAAAAGAAGTAACTTTTGGAAGCATAAGATTTACAGGTAGCTAAGTATCTCACCCCAGTATTATTTGCTGGGGTGACTTTTTGTAGAATTGAAACAATTCAAAATTAGGTCTTAGTGGTTGTTATTCCATATGCAACGCCTCACCAGTGTGAGTAACCTTATGTGCGATAAGCGGGAAGTCGTTTTTGAGATTTGGATGATTGGCTACTAAATCACGCGCTTCATTGCGGGCCGCCTCAACGAGCTTTAGATTTTTGATAGCCTCCATACCTAAGTCGGTAAGTCCTGACTGCTTTGCTCCATAGAGTTCGCCACTGCCTCGGAAAGTGAGGTCATGTTCAGCAAGCTCAAAACCATTTTTGGCAGTCTTCAATGCCTTGAGACGCTCTCTTGTTTTCTCAGACTTGCTATCGGTTACTGCAAAACAGTATGCTTGATGATTACTACGAATCACACGGCCACGAAGTTGGTGTAGCTGAGAGAGACCAAAGCGTTCAGCCCCTTCAATAATGATGTTGGTGGCGTTAGGTACGTTTACCCCAACCTCCACCACACTTGTCGCGACCAGAACGTCTATTTCGTGTTTCTCAAACTTGAGCATCATCGCATCTTTCTCTGCAGGTTTCATCTTTCCATGCAGTATCCCAATAGAAAATTCTTGGAAGACATCTTTTTTAAGACGCGCAGCTTCAGCATTTACACTCTTCAGGCGCAATGCAGTAGCTTTGTCAGGATCAGGTTCTTCAATACGCGGACAAATAACATACGCCTGTCGCCCCGATTCAAGTTCACTACGAACATGATCGTACATCTTTTTTTGTTGTCCTGGTCCTACAAGTTCTGTAATAATCGGTTTTCGTCCAGAAGGCATTTCGTCTAAGAGTGTAATATCAAGGTCTCCATAGATAGTCAGCGCAAGCGTACGAGGAATTGGAGTTGCTGTCATACTTAATAAGTGAGGCATTCGCTCGTCTTTCTTTGCTAATTGTTTTCGCTGGTTGGTTCCAAATCGGTGTTGCTCGTCGATGATGACATAAGCCAAGTGTTTAAACTCAACACTCTTATATATAAGTGCGTGTGTTCCAATAAGAATCGGCACCTCACCATTTTTTACCCACTTCAAAAGCTGTGCCCGACTTACCTTAGTTGGTTTAGTCGGATCAACTTTGCTTGGGAACTTCATACAGCCGCTACCCGTAATAAGACCTATTTGAATAGGGAGATGGTGGAAGTATTCAATAAAGCTTTCAAAGTGTTGCTTTGCAAGAATTTCCGTTGGTGCCATGTATGCCACCTGAAGGTTACCAAACGCAAGATCCTTTACCTTTGTAGCATTTTCATCCTTCGCCCCTTCTGGTGGCCGACTGGTCGCAACTGCGTATGCAGTACTTGCCGCCACGGCAGTTTTCCCAGATCCTACGTCACCCTCAAGCAATCGCGACATCGCATGGTTACCACCAAAATCTTTAAGAATTTCAGAGATAGATTTGTTCTGACTTTTGGTTAGTTCAAAAGGGAAGCGTTCAGTAAATGCTTTCAAATGATCTTTCTCTGTTTTAAATTTGTATGTTGTCGCCGCGCTTACCTGTGCTCTCTCAAGTGCCTTTTGTATCTGAATATAAAATACCTCCTCAAACGCAAAACGCTTACGTGCACTTTCAGCATGTTCGGCTTTCTTGGGGGAATGAATCCAAACGAGCGCTGTGTGTAATTCTGGAAGGTTGTATTTCTTAAGAATTTCAGTAGGAATAGGATCCTGCATTGTATCGAGAATATTTTTCTCAAAACATTTCAATGTAGTGTGATACAGCCACTTACTAGTCACTCCTTTACTCTCTCTATATATAGGATAGATAGTGTCGTCCATTTCTGCGTCAGTTCCTTTGAAAATAGAATCATGGCGATCAATTGGTAATGAATCCAATTTTTCAACCTCGGGGTTTGCAATGTAGAGTTTTCCTTCGCTGCCAGTTACTTTCCCTACAACTTTTACATACATCCCATCGGTATACATCTTCGCTAGGTACGGTTGGTTAAACCACATGATCTTAATTTTTGCAGATCCGTCTTCAATGTATCCTTCAGCGATAGGTCGTTTAGTAGTCCATGCTTTGCGTGCCTTAAGTCCCGAGAGTTGCCCATATACAATAGCTTCTTGGTCTTTTTGTAACCCTTCTACAGCCTGCACATCAGAAATATCCTCGTAGCGGGCAGGGAGGTGATACAGTAATTCTTCAACGGTCTCAATACGTAAACGTTTCAATGCCTTTTGATGTGGCACATCAATACGGAAATGATCGGAAAGCTTGTCGGAGGGTTTCATATCAAACATGATACCAGAAATAAAGAAAGAACTAGGACACTGGAGGGTATCTTGACAGTCTTATATAAGTATTATTATTCAAATGCTACTGTATTTTTTGCTTGCATGTTTAATTTATATCTTTATAGTGATTAATACCTAGGGAAGTGCGGCTTATAGCCGATGAGTTCCCATTGTCGCCGAGATAGGTACCGGCTTGACCAAAGGAGAAATAAGATGAAGATGATACGAGGCCTTGTAGGCTCAATTTTCGCAGCGGTCGCGCTATTTGGTTTGACCGTTCCAGCTACAGCTTCAGTTGGTCTAGGTTATGCGCTTGATTGCCTTACCTTTGATACAGAGCTTTCATCAGAAATGGAACCCACGTTCATTGTTGATGCTGCTGATGTAATATCTGAATCCGATGCTGTCACACTTGCTGGCATGGATACAAATATGCATCTTCCCCTGGAACCGTTATCGGCCTTTGGCCAAGAAACTGATCCAGTAACAATTCGCGCTGCTGAAACAGGAATCATGCGTGGCGTTATGCACGGTTCCATAGCAACAACTTCAAATGATTCGGTCTTGATAGCTGGCACAGGGTACACGAGTGGCGTTATGGACGTTACGTCTTAACCCCATACATTTTTTGATTAAGGGCCACATACGTGGCCCTTTTTTGTGCCTTTACCTACTGTGACGTATACTAATATGCACTATTTTAAACTACTATACGTATATACACCTATGCCAACATCAAAGAAAAAAGACTACAATAAACTCGCGCTTGCAGCGCATAAGAAAATGCAAGGAAAGCTGGAGGTGGTTAGTAAAGGGAGACTTAAAACCACTGAAGACTGGAGCACGATGTACACACCGGGAGTGGGAGCAGTGTCTTCGCATCTTGCGAAGCATCCAGAAGATGCCCGAAAGTACACCATCAAGCGAAATACTGTTGCGGTGATTTCTGACGGCTCTGCTGTTTTAGGACTTGGAAATATTGGTCCCTTGGGCGCTCTACCAGTCATGGAAGGAAAGTGTGCAATTTTTAAAGAGATGGCAGATGTTGATGCGTTTCCGATTGTGCTTGATACGCAGGATACTGAGGAAATTATTTCAATTGTAAAAGCAATCGCACCGGGGTTTGGCGGAATCAATCTTGAAGATATTTCGGCACCACGTTGTTTTGAAATTGAGGATCGACTAAAGAAAGAACTCGACATCCCCGTGTTCCATGATGATCAGCATGGAACAGCAATTGTGGTGCTTGCAGGACTTATTAATGCAGCAAAGGTAGTAGAGAAGAAACTAACGAAGATGCGAGTGGTAATTGTAGGCGCTGGAGCCGCAGGGCGAGCCATCGCACTTTTGCTGGCTGAAGCGGGTATTGCAGAAGTGATTGCCACCGATCGACAAGGAACTATCTATGAAGGACGACCTGCATTATTACCGTATAAAAAAGAATTGGCAAAGGTTACCAACCGAACGAAAGTAAAAGGGGAAGTACTTGATGCAGTTGATGGTGCTGATGTGCTTATTGGAGTGTCAGGTCCTGGAACTATTTCACGACTCCATATCGAAAAAATGGCGCCACAGGCAATCGTGTTTGCTCTTGCTAACCCTATCCCTGAAATCAAACCCGATGACGCAAAACTTGCAGGTGCGGCAGTGGTCGCAACAGGACGAAGTGATTTCCCTAATCAGGTGAATAATTCTCTTGTATTCCCAGGAATCTTCCGAGGAGCACTCGATAAGGGTGTTAACGCAATTACAGAAGAAATGAAACTTGCAGCAGCAAAGAAGATCGCAAGTTTAGTAAAGAAACCAATTGCCTCAAAAATCATCCCCAGCGTGAATGAAAAAGACTTGGTAAAGAAGGTTGCGAGCGTGGTGAAGAAATAATTAAACGGCACCTCAGGGGTGCCGTTTTCTATCTGTTTTATTTAGCCAGGTATCCCTGCGCAACATTCATGAATCATGCTGGCAGCTTTTTCCGAATGACCTGCCATGTCACATGCACAACCTGCACCATCAAGGACAAGATTGGTGCAATTTTCTACAATACATTCTCTTGTTTGCTGATCCCATCGCGTAGCGCAGTCTTCACTGCAAAAGAAATTTGGCTTAATGCCATCATTGCGTGATATTGCTGAACTGTCGCCATTTGGAAATGGAACAGTTTTTTTACACTTTGGTTCTGAGCAGTCTAAGTCGGGCCGCATTCATCTATTTCCTTTCTTGTGTCTCTACACTGGTATCTTCTCAATAATTCACCATAAGTCAATGTCTTCCACACGTTTATGGTATGTGCTATTCTACTTCGCACAGACCTATAGGGAGACGTGTCAGAGTGGTCTATCGTGCTTCCTTGCTAAGGAAGTGGGGTGTTAAGCCCCCGGAGGTTCGAATCCTCTCGTCTCCGCAAATACCAAAACCCAAACAAAGCCTAAGCTTTGTTTGGGTTTTGTCGTATTTCCGAGAGCCGAGAGGATTCGAAAAGCTTTTGAGGCAGATTCGACTGAAAGGAGAATATGTCCAAAAGGTCTACTGCGGCCTGTAAGGCGAGAATCCTCATTCCCACTAAGCTTTGTTTGGGTTTTGTCGTATTTCCGAGAGACGAGAGGATTCGAAAAGGTTGCCTGATATTTTGCAAGAAATATCGACAACCTATACTGCTCCTGTAAGGAGAGAAATTCCTCTCGTCTCCACTGGCAAAAAAATACCTAAAAGGTATACTGTCCAACACTGGAGAGTTGGCTGAGTGGAGTAGAAGTGAACAGTTTCACTTCTACTCTGATCTTCGAACGAAAGTGAGAAGATTGTCCGTTGCGAGTTCACGAACAGGACAAAGGAGGAAACAGAGTAAAAACGCTTACATAACACTAATCGTTCTTACAGAAGAATATAACTGGAGAGTTGGCTGAGTGGTCGAAAGCAGCAGTTTACTAAACTGCCGAGCCCTAACCGGCTCCAAGGGTTCGAATCCCTTACTCTCCGCATTCTCGAGCTAGCTCGAGACAGTAATATGGAATTATTTTCAGAACGAAACAACATAAGAAAAACTATTACAGGGCCAGAAGAAATGCCTGAAGCTTTACGTAACCGCTTGTGGAATGTTTTGGGAGCTACTGTTAATCGTGACTATCACAGGAATGATCTAATAAAGAAAATATGGAGTGACTTTTATAAGAAAGATGTTTCTGAACTACATGGAACAACTTCATATCGATAGTCATGGATTACAATATTAGACAATTAGCAGAAGAGTTTAAAAATCTAGAATGGGATCAGGTATACAGCTTGGTTGAGTTAGTCTTGTCTGAAGTTTCAGGAGATCGAAGGAATACTGCTGTTGAGGAAATCAATAGGATTTTTCATGAAGAAGGAGTTCCTTATAAGATAGTACGGGGTAAGGTGGTTCAGTTAATGACTGATACTGAATCTAATGAGATAGTTAAGGCCCAAGCCTCTTCTACAAGTGCTGCTATCCATTTAAATAAAGCTGCAGGGTTATTTAATAAGCGCCCAATTCCTGATTATTCAAACTCTGTAAAGGAGTCAATTTTAGCAGTTGAATCAATCGTGAAAGGTATTGAGGGAAATGAAAATGGAACTCTTAGTTCTGTTTTACCCAAGTTAAAATTACATAAAAGCCTTGAAATTGGTATAAAAAATCTGTATGACTGGACTAGTGATGAAGGTGGTATAAGACATGGTCTAACAGACGGTGATAAGGAGCCCGATGAATCCGATGCTCGTTTTATGCTCGTTCAGTGTGCATCTATTGTAAATTATTTAATAGCTCGAGACACTATCGCTCCAAAATCTTAAAATAACTAAATCTATCAATCCTGCCTTGACCGCCTTACGGTTCTAGCTCGAGGAAGCCCGCCGTTTAGAGCTAGCACGAGACACTATGTTTCGTGCTAGTTTTAATCTACAAAGCACCCGGATGAGTGCTTTGTAGATTAAGTTAAAACTATTTGTTTTTACAAAACTTTCTTATTGTAGCTGAGCTTTACAAATTCACCCGGAGCAAGACTACCAGCGTTCCCGTTGATTTGTACGGCAGGGAAAATATAGGTTGGCAGGTCTAAAGTTGCATCTCTGGTTTCCCGCAGTGACACAAACTCTTCTTTGCTTATACCGTCACGAACATGGATGTTACTTTCTCGTTGTTCTCCAATTGTGGTCTTGAATAGTAATTCACGATCTTTTCCTTCTGGGTAATCGTGGCAAATATATACTTCTGTGTTAGGAGGGTATGATTCCAGTATATTTCGCACTGAATCATACATGGTTTCAGCACTGCCTCCCGGGAAGTCACAGCGCGCTGTGCCCATGTCAGGCGCTAGAAGTGTGTCGCCAGTGAAGATGACACTATCTATCTCATAGACCATATCAGCAGGAGTGTGGCCAGGAGAGTGAATAGCCTTAGCTGAGATAGTTCCAATGGTAAATTCTTCTCCGTTTGCAAAAAGTTGATCAAACTGTGATCCGTCAGTTTTGAAATTATCTTTCAGGTCAAAAGCTTCTTTTAAATATTTCTGTACAGTAGTGATCTGTTCGCCGATAGCTTTCTTGCCACCAATTTTTTCTTTTAGGTAGTTTGAGGCTGATATATGATCAGCATGCATATGAGTTTCAAGCAACCATTCATTTTCTAGCTCTTGTTCTTTTATAAATGACACTACTTGATCTGCCAAAGCAGTATTTGTCTCAACGTTTTTATGATTGTAATCAAGCACTGAGTCAATAACTGCAGATTTTTTAGTGACAGGATCCCACACAACATATGTCATGGTGTGTGAATCAGTGTCAAATATGGGATGGATATGTAGTTTATTTTCCATAAGTATGTATTTAGGATGAATAATTTATTTATTCCAAGGCATCTTAGCTAGCAGCAAGGCCATACCACACCAGCCAGTCAGGCCAGAGAGCAGTAATCCTAGTGAGACAAACAGTGGAATTAGTAAAAAGGTATCGTTTACAAAATAAGTCAGTATAAGACCGAGCAATGTCAGGCTACCGGCTCCGATAAACACTTGTCGCAGGATAGGTAAACGACTTGTGTGTGAGTCAGTTTCTAGCCCGGCTTCTTGCCATGCGAGCATGCCACCTTCCACATTTACCAGTTCTGCTGTTACTCCTAATTTCTGCAGCGTTTCAATAGCTTGGCGACCGCGGTTCCCAGAGCGACAATGTACATACACTGTTTTCTTGCCATTAAATTCTTCCAAGTGATTTTGCAGCGTGTCTAAAGGAACATTACGGACATTTTTGATATGTCTCTCTTTATATTCTGCTGGAGTACATACATTAATAAAGTCTACGGTCTTGTTACTCGCTTCACTTTCAATTACTTCTTTAAACGTGTTGATGCTGATGTGTTTCATTGCTATGAGTTAATTACTTGTAATAGTGCGTCATATGTTTTATCAGCTCCTTGTTTTTTTGAAATGTATTTTGTTTCCAAAAAACAAGTCACAAATGCCATGCGTAGGGTGGAGAAGGAGCGGGAAGCAGCTTTCAGGGTACGGGCAGCCTTTTCGCAGTCTGGTGTATCGTTAGTGAGTTCTTTTTTGACGGAGGCAAGTTGTCCTTCTAAACGACTTATATGATGAATGAGTGCTGTTCTCTTATTTTTCATATCCAAATTATAACATACCCTAGGGGGTATACAAATAATTCACACCGGCATCGCATTGATACGTGATTGATTGCTTTATGTTTGAGATTAAAAGATTATACTGCTTATATGAGTATCACTAGTTTAACGAAAGAGTTTGGTTTGGATGGGTTAAGTCAGGGCTTACATCACTTGACGATGAGCGAATGTACTACAATGACCCAGCTGATCTAAAAGGTGAAAAAAGTATTAGCATTACTCAATTTAAAAGTGCTTGGAAAAAACGATATATTGAAATTAGGTCAGTTGTTTAAATAATTTGGAGCACATTTTCAGTCGTAACTGCGAGCCCACTACTTTGCTCGAGGTTTAATAGTTGCAATTTTTGTGGAGTCAGTTTGAATACCGCTATTGATTCACTCGCGTAAGCATCTAACTGGAAGACGGGCCATGTTTCATTATTGTGATCTTGGAGTCGTTTCTTGATACGTGCAATAGCATTGTTTTCTTCTTCTGAAGCTTTTTCAAGAAGCATAGCAGTACCTTGACCTTGAATAGTGGTGTAGGAAGGACCAAATCCAATCACAATGGCGGCATTTGGGTTTTCGAGTAAGTTTTGATATTTTTTTGTGTTGGCAGCAGTGAGAAAATAGAAATTGAAACTGTCGTCCACATAGTAATACACAGTTGCCACATGAGTATCACCATCTCCTGGGCACGAACCAACCACAGCTGTGAGATGTTCCGGCTCGGTAAGAAACTTCAGAGCGCTTTTTTTTATGTCCATAATCTTCATAATAGTAATATATTTTTACCAAAACTTAAGTTGAGTAAAAGCGCGAGCCCCAGTTTGAATCAGATGAGTAAGTGTTTTACTTACACTTGACGCCGTTTGTCTTGTCTGTGTAAAGGAAATGCCAAACGTTTCATCAGGGATTAGGGGATTAGGAATTGTCGATATTGGTGTCACTACTTCTACTTCTACTTCTGGAAGTACAACTTCGGATACGACTGCTGGCTGTATATTTGGCACCCTAGGTATTGTAGCAGTAGTGGAAATCACTGGTGGTCTATAATTTTTGTAGCGTTCTATTTCGCTTGCCTGAGCGACACTAAGTGGAAAGGTTTTTTCATGGGCACATTTGATCTCGTTGATAGTTTTTTGAGTTGTGTAGTACACATGTCCAGTAGGCTTAGTTAACCCCCAAGGCTCTAGGATACTATCTCGATGTTTTTGCTGGAATATTTCTACGGCGACTGCAGTATTACTATCGAAGTGGCCTGTAGCCGGTATGGTTAGTGACCCTTGTTCATTCAGGAAGGTCTGGAGACGCCGCACATTTTCTATGTCATTTGCTTGGTTGTACTTTAGAAAACTGGTGAGATAGGGAGTGCATTCAGTCGTCGTCAGTCCCAGTACTATCGGTGACGGTTCTCCGATATTTATTGGGACCGTTGCCACCATCGAGTCATAGGGCTTCATGTATTTTGGGTTGGTATTTTGGTGATAGCCCAGCAGCTGTGCACGGTTAAAGTAGGTCCCTTCCTCAGTGCTGGTAGCGAATGCTACGTCATAGTTGATTGTCACTGTTTCGTCACTGTCAATGGTGTACAACGGCCAGTTTTGATCAAGCATAACTGCACCAGTGCTGTCGTACAATGTATCGTACAAAATAGCATCATACACTGGGCCGCCTGAATTAGTGAGGGTAACTTCATACGAAACAGTTCCGCCTGGTTCAACAGCATCTATATTTGCTGTTTTTGTAATAAGCATGTCAGCATCTTTTGTGGGGACATTACTATTTATACTAGATCGGCCCCCTCCACTATGCGTTTTGTTTTCTGCAATCACTGTTACTACCTCACGGTTGTTGTCGAGATCCGCATCAGGTGTATTACTTGTCAGTGTAGCCTCTAAATCTACGGGGAAAGAGCCAGAAGGAAGTGTGCTTGTTACATCAGCCACAAATGTTTTTTCGATAGTTTCCCCAGGTGCGATTGATCCGATTTGGATGTCTTCCATCGGTTCTTCAAATGTAATCAGATCACTACTAAGATCTCCATTGAGGATTACATTGGTAGCGGTCGCATCACCGAGGTTACTGATGGTGAATGTGTAGAGAATCTCAGACCCAGCAGCAGTGGTGCCGTTAAGGGCATTTGCTGTACCACCAATCCAAATGTCTGGTTGGCCGAACGATATGTCACCCTGCCAGTCACCAAATATATCAAAAATCAGTAATGACCAGTTCCGACCTAGAATGTTCGTGTTTGCGACGTTTGTTACATTAGCGGCAGCGTAGGCGTCTCCCGATGAGACGTACCCCAGTTCGTCACCATGTGCCTGGTTATTCCCCGTGTTTGCTTCTACTGAAACATTGTTGGTGATAGTTGCGTCATTTGTGATAGTTGCAGAAATATTGTTTGCTGTAGCTGGAGTACTCTGACTGGTTGCATTTGAAATAGTGATTCCATCTGGGGTCTGCTGGTATGAAAGACCCTCAGGTAGTCCGAACACTTCACCAGCCCAGTCGCCATGTATTCGAAAGAGTAGAGTAAAAGAATCGCTAGTCACTAGGTTGGTGTTTGCTTGGTTGTAGACATTTGTATATGTGGTCGCGTCACCAGTTGTAACGAGACTCGAAGAGCCAGTACTCGAGTTGTCTCCAGTATTTGCGGTAGCCGACACTTGATTTTCAATAGTTGCATCGTTGGTAATTGCTGCGTCAGTTTGAACCGATGGGGAGGATTGAAACAGTGTTTCCAGAAGATGTGCTCCAGGTAGAATCACATCGCCAAACAAATCACCAAAGTTACTAAACGTCATTACTAGATAATTAGCGTCTATAATGTTGGTGTTTGCGACGTTTGTTACATTAGCGGCAGCGTAGGCATCGCCAGTGAGCACCGCTGCAGTACCTCCAGCAGCTTCGTTGTTGCCAGTATCGGCTACAACAGTAATGTCATTACTCACTGTAGTTTGATTTGAAATATATGTTTCTAGACCATCTGCCTGGCAATCATCTGTTGCGCACATGTTAGACGTTGTTCCAGTATCTGAGAAGACATCAAACATATCCCGAAAATCAATGTTCGAGGTACCGAATAGTTGGTTCAAAAATACTATAAAGCCATCAGAATTAATGATGTTGGTGTTTGTGAGGTTGACCACATTCGTATATGCATACGCATCGCCACTATTTACAATGGCGGTGCCATTGGATGACGTTGCAATATTGTCACCAGTAGTTGCACTTGTTGTGGCAGCTGTGGTGCTCGTTGCCTGATTCTCTATTTCGATAACCGTTGCTGGGGGTGTTGTCGTCGCGATGGTAGTAGATGCAGTTTCAAGTGCAGGTGAATCCTCATTTGAAATACTATCATTCAAAGTTTCATCAGTATTGGAAACGGGTTCGGTCACTGGAATATCAGTTTCCTCTATTGGTTCAGTGATTTCGTCGGGTGTACTACTTGCCGCTGACTCTGAAGAAGATGAAGCTTCGATCTCGTTAGTATTAGAAAAATTGTAGGTTTCGGTCACTGAGTCAGCAGCCCCTGTTTCAATTAGTGTGACTGGATCTTCTCCCTGTGCTTCCTCACCAGCTGTTTCTGGAAGTGTTTCAATAGCTTGTGTATCATCTATAGCTTGGGCGTACGTATAGATGGGCTGATACGGCGCTATCATCAAACCGACAATCAACACTATGTTGAGATACCAGTTTACTAAAGTAATCGCCTTAGAAATTTTTTGTTGCATATAGTTGTAAATAGTTTAGTAGGTTAATCATTCTAGTAATCAACGCTTCGTACTTTTCGTACTCTTCTACACTCATTTTGTCGCCAGTGGTATCATCAGCAAGGTTTGTCTTGCTCAAGGCTGGTGTATCATCGATAATGGTGACTTGGTGTTCAGCTGCATCAGAGGTTGAGGTAGAAAAATAATAACTAGACTCCTTTCCATCTATAATCGTCGTGTTCTGAATCTCGATGGTTGCACCACCTTGCTTGATAGTGTTTCTGTCACTACTCTGACCACCACTATTGCTCGATGTAATGACCTCTTGGTAGATACTGGTTTCTGCTGCTACAAAAAACAGGGGGAGAAGTAACAACAGTAGCCCAATAAGAACTGTTACAGACATTATTTTTTTGTTAGTGTAGATTAATTGCATATCCCTTAGGCCTAGGGCTCGAACTAGTCTCTCAAGCGCTAGGCAAAAGGAGCAAAATGCTCCGATTGCGTAATTCAAATTATCGAATTCGAATTGTATTACTGTTCACAAGGTTCACGATTGAAGCTCGTGTTGTTGCTGTGCCAGTAAGAACTGATCCTCCAGCATCACTCGCTCCACCATTACCTCCTACACCAGTTGTAGAGTCGTCAACTTCTTGGTCGGCATCACTGTCACCGTTTCCACCGTCTCCATTTTCTTTGACGTCATCATTGTGGTGTCCACCTCCGTGACCACGATCGTTTCCATTTTCGATGTCACCACCTGCTCCAGCGTCACCACCGTAGCTTCCTAGTGCATCGTTATCTCCACTGTTGGCAGCAGTCATGGCTCGGTTGCCGACAAATGCAAAATCATGCGTTCGTACTCGAACTCGACCAAGTGTACCGTCGCATTCACAATCGTCGACCCGTACAACATTACTGTTGACCGTGTTCGCGATTGATGAAACTGCCAGCGCGTCACCAGTCTGTACTGCACCACCTAGACCAGCGTTGCCACCAGAGCCACCGTTACCAGTGGTTGCACCCTCTACATCTTGTTCGCCACCATTGTTGTCGATGTCACCACCGTTACCTCCTGCTCCAGCGTAGCTTCCATCAGCAAAGTTGTTGCCAGTGTTCGCCGCTGTTTGTGTATGATTCATCACTATTGCACCACTGTGTAGCGAAATGTGTGCATGTGTAGACGTTGCAGGTTCTTCTGGTTCTTCAACTACTGGACAAGTTTCATCATAGTCAGCAGTTAGTGAGTCAATATCAAATCCGTCTGATATATCGTTATGCAGATCACCGTCAGTGGTGTCGATAATCTGTACATACTGATAGCACCCCTCTACTGAGAGTGATGTAATACCGTCGCCGAGTCCCTCTTCATTAGTTGCTTCACCAACTAATGTCCATGGCCCCGTAGCATCAGTACTCACATATACATCTGCTGTTTCAAGTGGATATTCTCCACCTGTAACTTCTTGTACAGCGAGAAGTAAGTTCCCGCTCATGTTTTGTGCAAACCCCACAGTTAGTGCGCCGCCATATCCAAGTGATACGTACGCGCCATCTGTTGCACCTAGTGCATCAGCAGGATTTGAACGAAGCACGTCAACTGCGGCTCCATTTTTTTGCAGACCTTGCAAGAAGCCTTCATTTGTACTTGCGTTGTCAGAGGCAGCAAAAGCAGTTGCTGCTCCAAGCAACATTAGCGAGCAAGCTAGTGCAAAACCAGTAACTCGTCGCAGTGAATTATAATTAGTAGTCATATAATATATTAATTTTAGTTACTAAATAAAATGTGAGTAAACCCTCCGGCCAGATCTCATAGCACTGAGCTGTAACATGAGACCTAACTTAAAGGTTCCTTTAAGGGATTAGAGCAGTTGGATTTTTGTGTACAGATAAGTATTGAGAGTCAAACAATACATAGTTCTGGCTAAGGAGGAGAATCTACGCTATTTTTATATTCTCTAGGAATTCCATGGAATGCCAATATTTTCTTTATAAAAAAAAATGCAAGTAAATAATATCTAGATACACAAAGTTCAAAATAGGGTGGCACCGACGACAAGAAAGTTGTCGTGAGACAACGGTATGCTATGGCAACACAGGGCTGTAACTCTGTATTTTAGAGTAGGTATCTTTAATTAATTAGATTGTAGTAAATATTTTTTAAAATATTGACACAATTTATAACTGTGCAATGATGAGTGGAGAGTAAAAGTGAGCGGAGTTAGCACAACCAATATGCAATATCAAAAAGTTATTGAAAAATTAGGTTATTCTCCCCGGGAGGCAAAAGTCTACCTAGCTTCATTGCGCCTAGGCGAGGCGCACATTTCTGACATAGCTGAAAAGGCTGGTATGCCGCGTACGAGTGTGCAAGCAATTATGGACCGGCTGCACGCGGATGGTCTGGTTAATTTTTATGTGATGCGCCGTTACAAATATTGGGTTGCGGAAAACCCTGAGCATATTTTATTTAATCTTCAGAAGAAAGAAGAAATTTTACTGGAAGCTATTCCAGCGCTGACTGAGATGCGAAAAATGGCAAGACGAAAGGCATATAATGAGAATTCTGAAGAGATGTTTTCCCGGGTGACTAATTGTCTCTCAAGCGCTGTCCAACCAATGTTAGTAGCTGATGATGACTGTTCCATTCAGTATGTGAATCATGCTTGGGAACATCTCTTTGGGTACACACTGGAAGAAATAAAGGGTAAAGAAACAAGAATACTCTCTAGTGGCAAAACTGATCCGGCAGTGTATAAGGCTATGTGGCGTTGTTTAAACAAGAGGTGCATGTTCCAAAGTGAAGATGTCATTGATAAGAAAAAAGATGGAACATTATGCACAATGCGAACAACAATTTTTTCTATTAAGCTAGGAGAAACCTATTTCTTTGTACAAATCTTAGAAGAAATCACAAAAGCTTGACACTCCCTTTGAGTAATCACATCTTGCAGTCCCATATCATTTGAATCAAAAAAGTTGCCCACGGCAACTTTTTTGTTGTCACCTGAGCATATTTTTTTCTAGAGTAGGTCTGGTTATTTTTAGGATGATTATTTTTTTCAAAAAAATAATTTACTAATATACGTACTCAGTTCAAACTAGACACAGCGTAGAGTGACAATCTCCGGAGGGTAGTCATCTCCAGATACTTATAAAATTAATATAAATAATTATGTATAAAAAATGGATAAATGTGTTGCTAGGAGTAGTTGTAATCGGTGTAGCATTTATGGATTTATCAACTACTGCTATGACGTGGACATTAGGCGTCTCTGGAGCAGTTATCGCAGCAACAAACTTATGGAGTTTGCTTGTGGAGCAAGATACTGCACGAGATAGCACTATAGAACACCATGTGTAAGCACTGCGCTAAAACTTGTGTCGATAATAATATATACAGTAAGAAGTACTCATATGACTCTAATAAAAAATAGATATGTAACAACTAGAGCACAAGTAAAAAAGAGTAAGCAGTTAGCCTTATGTACCCAGTGTGGGGATATTCAGTATAAAGGATTTTGGTATGCATCAGATTCTCAGTTAGCATTGATGATCAACGAAGATAAAGACTCTGTCTCATATAGTTTATGTCCAGCATGTCAAATGCAAAACAAAGGTTCTTGTGCAGGATTGGTACACGTTAAATATGTTCCCAAAAATATGCTCAGTTCAGTGCTTGCAATTATGCAAAAAGCTGTAGAGCAAGATAGTCTTGAAAATCCGCAGCATCGAGTCTTGGAAGTGTCTGTCGCGAATGATGGATACACGCTCAAGACGACATCATCGAGTATGGCAAAAAATATTGGCAGAAAAATACTCGATGCGTGTGAAATGTGTGAAGCAAAGTCTATCTACAGAAAAGAACCAGAATCACTATATGTCACAGACATTGTATTTTCGATACCTGGATACTTTTCCCAAGCATTACAAAAATAATTAATATAAAAAATTAACTATGAACTTAATTCAGTGGAAACCTTTATCAAACTTCGATTCGTTTTTCAACGGTGACTTTATGAATTCCGTGCCTGGTTTACAGACTGATCTATCTGTAGATGTGTATGAAAAAAAAGGCACAATAATTGCAGAGATAAGTTTGTCGGGGGTGGCAGAATCAGAAATTGATATTTCAATTGAAGATGACTTTTTGACAATTTCGGGACAGCGAGAGGAGGTGCAGGAAATTGATGAAAAACAGTACTACAGTAAAGAAATCAAGCGAGGATCATTCGCTCGAACTGTTCGCTTGCCTCGCATGGTGAAAGCGGATAAAGCAACTGCTTCGTACAAGAATGGAGTATTAGAGGTGAAGATGCCAATTATGGAAGGAGCTAAAGAAAAAACTATTAAAGTAAAGCTTAGTGAATAAACTACCTGTTAATAATAGTGAATAATAAAATATAAAATTAATATGAAGAATCTATCTATTACCATGTTTGCGATAGCAATAGTTGTACTTGGAACTAGTGCCGTACCTACGGTAGAAGCATATGGCGGAAATGCTGGCTGGGGGCAGAGTCAAAATCAGATTCGTAATCTGAATCAGATACGAATTCAAGATATGTCACAGGAACATCGCCAGTTGATGGTACAGCTTTTGACACAGCTTCGAGAACGACTTATGCAGATGCTGGCACAAATTGAAGATTCAAGTGATTCAGAGTTGGTTATCGTGACACGTACTGCAACTGATATATCTGATGATGATGCTCTACTACGTGGACGCATCAATGACTTTAATCGCTCAGATTATGCTGACGTATGGTTTGAGTATGATACTGATCGGAGTGACTTGGACATGAAAACCAATACCGAACGTATTGATGAAGATGAGGACGAGGACTTTGCCCATCGCATAATAAATTTAAGAGGCAACACACAATACTATTTCCGAGCAGTTGGAAAAGATGACGATGGCGACCGTGATTATGGTGCAATCCTTCGATTCTATACTGATGACGACATTAGTAATGAAGACCATCCTAATGTAACGACTCAGTCTGCTACTGATATACAAGATGACCGAGCTGACTTGCGCGGATATGTAGACATGGATGATTTTAACAATGGTGAGGTGTTCTTTGTCTACGGTGAAGATGAAGACCAAATTGAAGACGTGGAAGATGGCTACGACAGCTACGCTGATGTAGATGAAGATGGTGACGACCTGCAAAAAGTACGTGTCGACACTGACCTTGATTCTAGTGACTCGTATCGTGAAGAAGTAGATTCACTGGAGGATGACACTAAGTATTACTTCAGTATCTGTGTCGGCTACGAAGATGAAGATAATGATGATGTTGTAAAGTGCGGCAGTGTCCGAACCTTTACGACTGACTAAATAACATATTAAAATTAATATATACACAAAATAGCATGACAAATAAAAAACACGCTTTAGTCTTCAGAATACTTACATTTTCTGTACTCGTAACAATGAGTCTGCTGTTAACTACACAGGCGTTTGCTCAAGGGCAGGGTGCAGGCAGTGGTGGATCTGGGTCAGGAGACCAAATACAGGACCGTGATCGAGTTCAGGACCCGGCCACGCATGATGGTGATGAGCCACTCCAGGATCGTGATCGCGATCAGTTACAAGATGGTACTGGCGACAGTTGCATTAACGATGAGGATTGCGACGGTATACCTGATCAGGACCGTCTGCAAACACAAGATCGTGATCGCCTTCAAGATGGCATTGGAGATGATGTTCCTGATCAGGGTCGGGACCAAGACAGAGATCGACTCCGTGATTCGAGCTTGCATATTGGCGACGTACCGATCCAGGATCGAGATCAACTTCGCGATCGACTACGTGACCAACTCCAAAATCCTGACCAAGATAGAGATCGTAACCGTATTCGTGCAAACGACTCAACAGGGCTAGAGGAAGTAATAGTAACAAGCGAAGCTGTTAGTGACGACCTAACCAACGGTCTCGGTGCCGAACTTCGTGAGTTGGCACGGAATCGTAACCGAGTTGAGGTGGGCGTTATGGCGATGGTTGCTGCGCAGAATATGGTTGGTCAGAATGGTACCCAAATTGCCAGTCTAGCTCAGGAAATACACAGTACACACCGCACAATGTCGCAAGAAGAAAAACAAATACAATCTCGCGCTTTCTTGAGCAAATTATTCTTCGGAGGAGATAGTGATACTGCTGCTTCCATGCAAACTCAACTACAACTAAACGAACAGCGTATGCTGCAAATTCGTCAGTCCTTAGACGAGTGTGAGTGTGAAGAGCAGGTGCGTACTATGTTGCAGGAACAGTTGCAAAATATGCAAGAAGAACATACGCGATTAAAGCAATTAGCAGACAATGAAACATCAACATGGGGCCTCTTTAGCTGGAGGTTCTAATTACAAAACAATTATGAAAATGTTTTTTGATCGATATGAAGCCGGCCGAGATTTGGCTGAGGAATTAATAAAATATGTGGAAACAGATGCCGTTATCTGCGCCATTCCGCGTGGCGGTATCCTGACAGGCATCGCGGTTGCAAAACGCCTGAAATTACCGTTAGAAATTATGGTGATTAGTAAGGGTGAACATGTTACTGAAGACGCTCCACTTTACTACGCTGTTAGTGAGTTTGGAGAGTACGAGTGTAGTAGTGGGGACATATTGTCTGAAAAAGAAACACAAGAAGCAGTAACCCAGTCTAAGAAAAAACGTCAAGATTACACTGACTCTGAAGAACTGCCAGTCTGGAAAGATAAAATAGTCATTCTAGTTGATGACGGAGCTGAAAGTGGACTTACAATCAAGGCGGCTGTTAAGGCACTGCAAGAGCAAAAACCAAAGAAAATTATAGTTGCTCTCCCTGCGGCGTCAAAAACTACTATTGCGTGGTTGGAAGAACATACTGACGAAGTGACTGTAATTAAGATTGAACCAGAATTTACAGGAGTCATTCATGAACACTTCAGTCATTATCCAGAAGTATTCGACAAAGAAGTGCGTGTGGCATATTGGCACGCCAAACACCTTTACGAACAAATAACTAATTAAAAGTATATGAAAACTATTAATCAAAACAGAGTAATGATACCGACATTCATTGCGTTCCTGCTACTGGCCCCTGCCTTAGTGTGGTCAGCTACCATACAGGCAGGTGAAGAAGTCATCATCTCAGAAGACCAGCAAATAGAGGGCAATCTTTATGTCGCTGGCGGAAATATCTCAATCAACAGCTCTGTAGATGGAGATGTCTACACCGCTGGTGGAAATGTTTTGGTCGCTGGTGCTGTCTCTGATGATATTGTTGTCGCTGGCGGATCTGTCACTGTTCTTGGTAATAGTGGAGGTGATGTCCGCGTGGCGGGCGGAAATGTGCTAATTGCAGGAAACATTGTTGGTGAATTAATTGTCGCTGGCGGATCTGTTACCGTTGCCCCTGATGTATCAATTGGTGGTGATGTGGTTGCTGCCAGTGGACAATTGTCATTATCAGGTACCGTTGATGGTGACGTATCGCTGTATGGTGGTGTAGCTACTATCAACGGTCAAGTGGGTGGCAACGTGATTGCGAACCTCGAAGACAAACTAACATTTGGAAATAATTCTTTGGTTGCTGGCAACGTAATCTACCGTGCTAAGACAGCCGATAAGCTTTCGTTAGGTGAAAACACCGTTGTTTTAGGTGAGATAGTTTTTGACGAGGTTGATGCGCCGGTAAGAATTGAAAACAAAAACTCAGGCGCTGGCTTCGTTGGAGCATTTCTGGTTGTGAAGTTTGCCATTTCTCTCGTGTCAGCATTAGTGATTGTATGGTTGTTCCGCAGATTTTCTACGGATCTGGTTACTGGTGCAGTACAAAGTCCACTACGAGCGTTAGGATATGGTCTGGTTACACTGGTAGTAACCCCGGTGGCTGCGGTATTACTGTTAGTCAGTGTGCTAGGTATTCCACTCGGGCTAGCGGTGTTTCTAGTGTACGGGTTACTGCTTTTGATCACTAGTTTGTATGGCGGAGTTTTAGTGGGAGCTTGGATCAGTCAAGTTATCTACAAAACAAGTACCCCAATAATTACTTGGAAAAATGTTCTAACTGGAGTTTTCCTACTTTCTGTAATAACACTTATTCCGGTAGTTGGTTGGGTTGTAGGATTCTTGATTTTCTTAGTAACTCTAGGAAGTGGTGCAGAATTGTTACTCAAAAAATGGCGAATGCAACAGCAGTAGTCATAATAAAGCTAAAATTGAACAATAATATGGCAACTAAAAAACAAATAGACGCAGCTAAAAAGAACATCAAGAAAGCTCAAGCTGTTTGGAAAACTATGACACGAAGACAACGAGCCTTGGCCCAACCAGAGGGCAGGAAGCGTCAAAAACCAGGTTCGACTGGTAAAGGAGAATACTTTCGAATTGAAGTGCGTCCTAAAAGTCAGTTCACCTCTTTCAAAACCCATGATGTTGGTGAACCTGGCGGGTTGCAACGAATTACAGGCAGACGATCTAGTGGATCCTGGGCGACCGTAGCTTGGTTGATTGAAAAAACAGATGCTCACATGACTCGGGACAAACAACTGATCGTTACTGACAGAAGTGCAAAGACCGTTCTCAAAAGTATTAGAGAGCCAATTGTGCATGTTAAAGGGGATATTTTTAAGGCCAAGCCACGTAAGAACGTAGCCGAAAAAGATAAACCGACTTCAGCTCAAAAACGGGCCTATGTTGCAAATATTAAGAAAGCACAACGGGCTCAAAAGATGAAGTCAATTAAAAAATAACATGATTAATAAAAATACTATGAACATTTCTCCAGTTATTACACAGTTAGAAGATATGCCGGCGGCTTGTGTTTCATTTACCGGTGACTATCGCGGCAAACCACAGGTTTTTGCCAAAGTCTTTGGACAACTACTCGAAGAGGTATCTAAGCAAGATCTACTACAAGTTGATAGTGTGATGCTTTCAGCGTACAACGACGACCCTAGTACGACTCCTCCGGAGGAGTTATCGTTTGATGCATGTGTGGTAACCGCAAAAGCAGTGCAGACCAGTGATCGAATACAAGCCAAGACCCTACCAGGTGGTACATATGCTGTTGCATCAATTGAGTTGTCTGGACCAGAAGAGTATGGAGTAGCTTGGAAAGCAATGGTTGATTGGATAGAGGCTAGTGAGTATGAATGGACAGCTGAACGACCGTGGTATGAAATATACAAAAACAAGCCGGAGGAACATCCCGAAGGTCACCATATCCTTGATATGTGTGCCGCTGTGAAATAAGGTTTCCAGTTAGAACAAAGGGCAAAAGCCTAGTGAACATGCAAAAAGAACATTAACGACAAATAACTTTAAGACTTATGGATATATCAATTTTTCTCACACAAGCATTTGGACTCTATTTCGTTATCGCAGGAGTTGCAATGCTCATAAAACCAAGGTGCATAGAAGATCTTATGGAGACATTCTCAAACAGTAGGGGACTCGTGGTATTAATGGGCTTTTTCATACTCATTATTGGGATTCCTCTTATTCTGGTGCACAACATATGGGACGGATCATGGCGCGTGCTCATCACTATCTTTGTATGGCTAACCTTTTTCAAAGGACTCACCTGGGTGCTAGTGCCAGAAAGCATCGGTACATGGGGCAAGCTGCTGAATAATTCAGGGTTAGTTAAAGGTTTGCTTGGTCTTGTGGTGATCTTGGGACTCTATCTTCTGTACATTGGTTTTGGCGTCTAAATTATCAGAATTAAATACATTCGTATGCGAAAAATTAAAATTGAACAACATAGTGGATTGGGTGGTTTGTGGTGCGTAGGTTGGCTCTTTACTATCGGCTTTCTAAAACTTACCTTTTGGCAAGGCGTGATCGCTATTATCATTTGGCCGTACTACATTGGGGATATGCTTAGTTCGATTAACGAGTTCTAATTAAAAAATAAACAAACTATTATGGATATTTCACTATTTCTTGCACAAGTATTCGGTCTCTACTTTATATTGGCTGGCACAGCAATTCTTATTAGACCATCTTCCACTATGGAGTTGATGCAGTTTTTCTCTAACCGCAATGCTGTTTTTGTAAGCGGATTTATAGCACTTATCGTAGGTGTGCCATTAGTGCTCTTGCATAACATCTGGGATGGCTCGTGGCGGGTCATCATCACGGTCTTGGTGTGGCTTACCTTTCTCAAAGGTGTAGTTCGCATCATTATGCCTGAGCTAGTGGCTAGTTGGGCTGATGCACTTGTGAGTTATTCTCGATTAATGCGGCACATGCTCTGGGTACTAGTTATTGCTGGAATCTATCTCATGTATTTGGGCTTTGAGTGGTCTTTATAGAATCTTATGTCCTTACTTTTTCGGAAAGATTTCGATACCAAGGCTGGTCAGGAAAAAATAATTAAAACTATCCACAAACTTGAAACAAAAATACATGAGCTTGAAATAGTGTTTCACAAATTACAAAAACAAGAAGAAAAGGTAGAGCGTGAACTGCAGGGTCCTGAAAAATATTAAATTACAGTAAAGATTCCCACAAAAGGGTCGAGCAGTTTGGACGTTGTGCAGTGTAGGTGCTTACTAGTTAACTTATAATTTATGCTGACAAAGAATAAAGTTCTGACTTGGTTACAGGAGCATCCGATAGCAACTATCGCGACGTTGTCTACTGACCACACACCACAAATGGCAGTAGTTTATACGTACGTTGATAAAGATTATTATTGTTATTTTGTGACCAAAGAACAGACCCGAAAATACTATAATCTATATAAAAACAAAACAATTTCTGTAGCATGGTTTGATGAGCAGGGACTAATCACCTGTGAAATGAATGGTGAGGCTCATATTGTTCACGAAGGAGAAGGTGTTGCCGTAGCGGTTACTTATCTGCAGGAAGCAATGATCAACCAAAAAGCTGAGTATTGGACTCCACCCGTGGGACAAGTTGAGGGTACAAAGTATGCCGTTTTCCGTATTCTCCCGTACCAAGTTAGTTATACTGATTATTCCTCAGCCACTAAGCGTAATCCAAAACCAAAAAGATTAGCTTTTCAACCTTAATATACATTAACTATCAAAAACAATATGAAAGGATACATTATAAATATAGACCAAGAGACACGAAGTAATGAAGATTATCGTAGAGTTTTATATACGGCAAAAAATAGTCAACTTGTGGTGATGAGTATTGCCCCTGGAGATGAAATTGGTGAAGAGGTACATGAGTTGGACCAGTTTATTCGATTTGAACGAGGGCAAGCAAAGATATTACTCAATGACGAAGAGTATTTGGCAGGAGAAGACTTTGCTGTTGTGATCCCTGCTGGTGTTAAACACAATGTAATCAATATTGGAGAAATTGATCTACAACTTTATAGCGTTTATTCTCCACCTGAGCATAAAGATAAGACGATTCAGGCAACCAAAGCAGATGAGATAGAGGAGCACTTTGATGGCGTAACATCAGAGTAATCACCAAACTCCGTACCTGTTTCTGTTATACTACCCCCATGAATTTTCTTAAAAAAATATGGGCTTGGGAAAAAGCTATGATGAAAAAACCTGAAACCCATTCGGCTATTGGAATGATTGGGGGACTATTGATTGGTGTAGGAATGGACAATATTGGTGTCGGTGTTGCTCTTGGTATTGCATTGGGCGTTCCTGTGTATGTAACGGGGAAGAAAAAGAAGGAGAAGGAAGAGGAAGAAAGTACAGAAGAGAAAGAGGAAACTAATAGCACTAAAGATACTTAGTATGTATTCAATACAAAAGACCGCAAAAATCGCAGGATTTCTATACTTATCAATGATACCCTTGGGTATCATGGGGCTTATCTATATCCCAGAGACCGTTCTTGTTTCTGGAGACATCTTGGCAACAATTAATAACATCAAAGAAAATGAAATGTTATTCCGCTGGGGGATTGTAAGTGCATTGCTTGTACAGCTCGTACAAATCGCGTTGGTACTTTCTCTATACAAACTACTAAAGCCAGTAAATGATTTCTATGCAAAGCTGATGGTCATATTTGCACTATGTGCGGTACCTATCGCGATGCTCAATGAAGCTGCTTTTGGTGTCGTGTTATTCCTCATCCATAGTGCTGAGCAATCGCCACTGCTGATTGATGCATTTATTTACCTACACGAATATGGAATCTTCATTGCACAAATATTCTGGGGTCTTTGGTTGTTCCCAATGGGTTATCTCATTTACAAATCAAACTACATCCCTAAATTCATCGGAGTTCTCTTGATGATCGGCTGTTTCGGATACTTTGTGGATTCATTTATTTTCTTCCTGTATCCAGAGTTTGGAATCATGTTCAGCGCATTCCTATTTATTGGGGAAGTAGTACTACCTCTATGGTTGGTGTTTAAGGGAGTTGATGTTGAGAAATACAATCAACAGGTTCTCGAAGGGTAGGTCAGTCTAGACACACTGTCTAAATCAAGTCCGAGCATTTGCTTCGGGCTTGATTTATTTGGGGAAGGGAGCAAAATAAGAATATATGAAAAATCCAAAACTTATATTCGGGGTTATTATTGTTGTAATTATTGCAGCAGGAGGATTGTATTTAGATAATCTAGAAAAAAATCGAGGCTATGTTGATCCATCAGATGAGCCTGCTGCCTTATCAAGTGAGTTTGTAATCACCCCAACTGGCGGTGGTGCATTCAACATTGGTGAAACTATTAAAGCTGGTTTTACCATGACCTATACAGGTGACGCCCAAGGGAAAGACCAAGAGGATAGTCGATTCTTTGTCGATGAGGCTACTGTCTTTGCAACCAGTAACAGCGACGCTACCTCGCCAAATGGAAAGGCGATTGTTCCCGTTAATGGCACAGCCAGCATGAATGGTGAAGTGATGACGTTTGATCTCACGGGCTACACGTGCGTGAAGGAAGACGACGTTTCCATCGTATTTAAGAATATCCTCACTCGCTATGACATCGCAGGTGTTCCGCAAACCGAACGCACTGGTGACCGAGATCAGTTCTGGGGTGGTGATGTGCATGTGGCAATAAAGTGTGTCGCCCAAGAGATGATACAAATCGACCCACCAACGTTAATCTTGCAAGCTGGAACTTCTCCACTAGGAGCACTTGAGAGACAACGAGCTGAGGAGGAAGCAGGTGAACTGATTCCAGTACGGTAGGAAAACCTTATCCCAGACGTTTTGTTGAGTTTATGGCGAGAGGGAAAGTCATAAAGAGTGTTAATGTGTTAATTGCACGATAATTTAATTTAAATATGAATTTATTTCTAGTACTTGCAGGACTTGTGATACTTAGCCTAATACTCGCGTTTCTGATAAATGTCATTAAGAAATTTGAACAGGGTGGAAAAGTAGAGGAGCTGCTGCCCTTTAAACTTAAGAATAATTTCTTTACTCGTTCTGAGTGGGAGTTTTTTAGGATTCTTGAAGAACAGATTGATCATACAAAATACACAGTGTTTCCCAAAGTACGGCTGGGTGATTTTGTAGAAGTTGATGCACCAAAAGGTGAAAGAATGTCACATTGGAACAGGATCAAGTCAAAACATGTCGATTTTTTGATTTATGATACCCAGAAAAGCTCAATTGCTATAGCAGTCGAACTTGATGGAAATTCACACAATAGTGAGAGAATGAAGAAAAGTGATGATTTTAAAGATAAATTGTATCCGGCAGTGGGTCTAGAGTTGATTCGGGTACAGGTTGGTTCAGACTTCGCAGGAGAAATCCAAAGAATTATCCAAAACCTCAAGAATTAGGAATGTGGAACCTGATAATAATATGGATGAACTATCTGAACAATTAAACCTACATTTCGACAGAACCAGAATTTGGAAAGACGGTCGCGTCTACTTGATAAAAGAGCTGGTAGCAACGGTTAATGATTTAAAGATCGTTGTTTACAGGGATCATTATCCTCCTCACTTTCATGTGTTGTCCAAACAAAGGAGTATTGATGCTCGGTTTAGTTTAGACACACTAGATTATATTAATGAAAAAGGAAACAAGAGAAAAATCAAGAGCGATGATATTAAAAAGATAAAAGCTTTCTTTGAGTGGCGTCCTGACAAGTTAAAGTTACTGCGTGATAGACATGCTAGGTTAAACATTGATTAGATTTATCCCTCATCGTATTCCTTAATAGCCTCCATAAATATTCCACCAAACTTCTTTAACTTCTTGTCGCCAACGCCATTAATCTCTAAGAACGTGTCATCAGTTTGTGGTTTTTTCAGTGACATTTCTCGCAGTGACTTATCACCAAAGACGATGTAGGGAGGGACTTTTAGACGTTGTGATTCTGACATGCGTAGTTGTTTGAGTACTGCGAAAAGGTCGGTGTCGTAGTCGCCCAGCGCCAGCTCTTTCTTCGTTTTCTTCTTTGGGTGTTTTTCTGCACTGGTTGGAGAGAGTAGGGATTCAAACGCAATACATTTGTCGCAGTTTTCACAGTTGGGTACGGTGTAGTCTTCATTGAAATAACTTAAGAGGAACTTTCGTCGACAGGTGGGAAGTCTTCCGTAATGGAGGGTTTGGTCGAGGTTGTTTTGCGCTTGGAGTTTTTCTTCCTCGTCCGCAATCATACCGATGAAATAATCTTGCTTGAATTTGTCAGCTACAGAAAACAGAAGGACACACCGTGCAGGAAGTCCGTCACGTCCGGCTCGGCCTGTTTCTTGATAATAACCCTCAATAGATTTAGGGAGACTGTGGTGGATGACCAAACGTACGTCGGGTTTATCAATCCCCATACCAAATGCGATAGTAGCAACCATAATGTGGATGTCGTCGCGGATGAACTTGTCTTGGTTCTCTTTTCGTTTATCAGCGCTCAAGCCAGCGTGGTAGGTCCCTGCGTTGTGCCCATGCGCTTTGAGTTTGCTTGCGATACTTTCAGTGTCTTTACGTGAGAAGCAATAAATAATAACGCTTTCTTTTGGGTAGAGTTCAATAAGGGAAAGGATGGTGTTGAAAGAATCTTTCTTGGGTAAGACTTCGTAGCTGAGGTTTTGTCGATTGAAGCTTGAAGTGAAAATATTGGGTTTGGGCAGGTTTAATTGCTTCACAATATCCGCCCGTACTTTTTCTGTAGCAGTTGCGGTTAGTGCAATGATGGGAATGGTAGGGAAGTCGGTACGTAGTTTGTTGAGGTTGCGGTAGTCGGGGCGGAAGTCATGCCCCCACTCTGAAATGCAGTGTGCTTCATCAATGGCGAAGAGGCCAATAGGCAGGGTGTGCAGAAGCGCCTGAAAATTCGGCACAGAAAGTCGTTCGGGAGCGATATACAGAAGCTGTATGTCACCATTTTTTACTCGCTGAACAATGCCATCGATTTCTTCGTAGCTCAGTGAGCTGTTTATATATGCGGCGTTGATTCCGTTTTGGGTTAACGCATCTACCTGATCTTTCATAAGTGAAATCAGCGGAGATATAACGACTGTAAGTCCGTCTTGCAAGAGGGTGGGTAGTTGAAAACACAACGACTTACCGCCACCGGTAGGCATAAGTACTAGACAATCCTCTTTGTCGAGAACACGTTCAATAATTTCTTCCTGTAATGGTCTAAATTTGTCGTATCCGAAATGTTTCTTAAGTGTGGTGTGCATAGGAAATGGTGAGACTGTAGTATCGCATGACTGCGAGTTATGTGAAATAGGAACAGCAGTATGAGCACATATCCAGCATATACATCCAATTTGATACAATACATTCATGAAAAAAAATGATCTGGCAATGGTTGCGTCCATTCTTACCTTCTGGTTTGAAGAAACGACACAGAAGCAAAAGTACAGTAAAGACGATGTGTTTGATGTGAGGATACGTGAGACTTACGAAGAAACGTATTGGAAAATTATGAGTGGTGAAACTGAAAGTTGGAGGGAGACGGCAAATGGTCGTTTGGCTGAAATTGTCGTACTTGATCAATTTGCACGTAATATGTTTCGTGATGATGCGCAGAGTTTCGCGGGTGATGCACTTGCGCTGTGGCTTGCGCAAGAGGCAGTGGCTGTTGAAGCAGATGCAGAAGTTTCTGAAGAACAGAAACAATATTTCTACATGCCGTTTATGCACAGTGAATCTAAAGAGGTGCATGAAGAAGCACTACGAATATTTACCGAACGCGGCGGAGCGAAAATGCTGGAGTATGAAATCAAACATAAAAAGATTATTGATAGATTTGGTCGCTACCCGCACCGTAATGTGGCACTTGGACGAGAGTCAACTCCTGAAGAAATTGAATTCTTAAAAGAACGTACTGGTTTTTAATGATATACGGGTATTTGCTAAGGGGACATGATTCGGGTTGTGTACCTATCTAGTATTAAGTACCATCTATATATGAACAAAGCCACGTATCAGCAAATGCAGACCCTTATAGATTTTATTGTGGAGCGTAAGCTCTACGATCTTTCTCTTGATGAGGTAGCAGATTGCTCTGGTATGAGCCCTGCGCATATACAAAAACTTTTTACCCAGTGGGTAGGTGTCAGTCCAAAACAATTTTCACGGTACCTGAGTTTGCAGTACGCTAAAGCATTGCTTGAAGAAGGTAAGACATTAGAGCAGACTGCTCTGAACACTGGCTTAAGTGGAACAGGACGACTGCACGATTTGTTTGTAGATATCGTCGCAATGACTCCTGGTGAATATAAGCAACAGGGCAGTGGACTTGGAATCGCCTATAGTTTTTTTGATACTCTTTTTGGTCCATGTTTGATCGCAAACACAAACAAAGGTGTGTGTGCGATTTTATTTGATGAGAATCAAGAAGCGTTAGTGGAAGATTTGTACGCACGATACCCGAAGGGTGTCATACATGATGAAGTAACTGATGCACAGCAACAGGTCGCATCCTACCTACAAGGATTGGACACCCATGCAAAAATTAAACTCCATCTGCAGGGGTCAAATTTTCAATTACAGGTCTGGGAAGCGTTACTCTCTATTCCAGAGGGGGCAATTGCTTCATACGGGAGCATCGCGCATAGCTTGGGGCAACCAAAGATTTCCCGTGCGGTTGGGAAGGCGGTTGGCGAAAATCCTATTGGGTATATTATTCCATGTCATCGGGTCCTTAAAGCAACAGGTGAAATTAGTGGGTATCGATGGGGAGTGTCACGTAAACGTATGATGTTGGGATATGAAGCGGTCCGTAGGCACGAGAGGGATGTTTAGTGTGCGAGTGCTATGCAGGTTATGGATGCGGGATGGTGCGGCAAAAGCGCAGCTTTTGCCGCACGTAGCGTTGCACCGGTGGTGTATACATCGTCAAGTATCACTATATGCATGCCGGTAATTTTTTCTGGAGTAGTAACGGCAAATGCGTCTACAAGGTTTTCTAGCCGTTCTTTTCGCGATAGTTTGGTTTGAGCTGGAGTGTGTCTCTGACGTTTCAAAATAGTAGTGTCATATAGTAGTGAAGATTGTTGTTTTTGCGCTACGCTGAGTATCTGTTCAACTTGATTGTAGCCACGCTCCCGCTTCCGCTTCTTTGATAATGGTATAGGAATGTATAGTTCATCTTGATTACCGAACTGTGTAACATGGTGCACTAGTGCGTATGCCAGAAGTGCCTTTGCGTGTGTGTGGTTATGGAACTTAGTAAGGTGGATAGCGGCACGAACTTTAGGATCAGAAAAAGCGAGCAATGTTGTTGCGATATCTGTTTGCACAAAGCTGTGGTCCGCTATGAATGATTCAGGAGTAAGGGATTCAATCTGTTTTTCATCTCCAGAAAGTGGGAAAAGGAAAGCTAGTATCTTTTTATAATCCAGATGCATTACTTTTAGTATACCTAAAAGTAGTGGTAGAATTGACTCAGTATTATGGCACTGCATTTAAAAAATATTTTCTCTGGTTTATCCTCAAAAGGGGCCAAGGCCCCTTCAAAAGTTGTTGGGATAGATATCGGGTCTTCATCAGTTAAGATTGTTGAACTTGAGCAACAGCAAGAAGAGGTATTAACCTTAAAAACATATGGCGAGTTACAACTTGGGCCGTATGTTGATAAGCCCCTTGGTTCTGCTTCGGTCTTAGAGCTGCCAAAACGAATTGAGGCAGTTGTCGATGTCTTGCGAGAATCAAAATCAACAGCCCACGTTGGAGTACTTACACTTCCGCTTTCTTCAAGCTTTATTACAGTATTTTCATTGGCAGCCAAAGAAAAAGAGGATATCTCACCTCGTGTTCGTGTGGAAGCACGAAAGTATATTCCAGTACCCATGAGTGATGTGACACTTGATTGGAGTGAACTGCCTGCACTGGGTGAGGCAGCATCATCTACTCGCGAAATTTTGATAGCAGCAGTACAAAATACTGCGTACGCAGAAGCAAATAATCTACTTGATGCAATTGAAAAAGGAAAACAGCCTGCAGAAATTGAATTATTTAGCACATTACGAGCAATTGGTAAAAACGATGATACTTCTATTGCAATTATTGATCTTGGTGCGCAAACCAGTAAGTTGTATATAGCACATGAAGGTACCATCCGGAAGATTCATCGCGTATTTGCTGGTGGTATGCAGGCAACTGATCGTATCGCAAAGGAATTAGCAATACCATTTGAAGATGCTGAAAATCGTAAGCGAAATTACACATCAAAGGATCCCCAGACTGCAGAAATTAAAAAGGCCGTTGTTACTACTTTCGAACGACCTTTCCAGGAGTTTAAGCGCGTTATTACACAATACGAATTACGAAGTTCCCAACAAGTGACACGTATTGTGGTTACCGGGGGTGGTGCTGCGTTTTCTGAAATGCAGACATATGCAAGTTATATGCTGGACCGAAGTGTTGAACGTGCGAATCCATTTAGTAAGATTGCATACCCAGCTTTTATGGAAGATATGGTCATGGACATCGCCCCAACGTTTTCTGTGGCACTGGGGGCTGCACTGCGACCATTTCAAGGGTAGGGCTGTCCACAGATGTTGACAAATATTCAATTAATTTCATTGTATACTAGTACGTATGGAAAACCCTCAAGGAGCATCCTTTATCCCTAAAAGCCCAGTGCGTGGTTCTACTAAACCACGCAAGGTACGTCGTGTATATGTACTGACCTATGTTGCATTCGTGTGCTTTATCGGGTCGTTGCTTGCGGCAGGTGGTATGTTTTTTTATGATCTATCAATTGACAGAAAAATTGATAATCAAAAAATACTCTTAAGCGAAGAACAAAATGCTTTTAGTCAAAGTGATCTTGAACATGTACGTGATTTGGAAAATCGAATGAATACAGCAGATGCAATTTTAAATAAACATGTATCGGTACATGCAGTACTCACTGCATTGGAGAAGTCAACGCTGGCTACAACCCAACTTACCGAATTGGCGTACTCAAAGGAACCTGATGGGTCATTATTACTCAACGTGTATACTAAAATACCCGACTTTAATGCGACATTATTCCAACGTGAGATACTCACTGGTAATACAATACTCTCTGGTGCAGAAATTATCGAGCTTGCGTACAACGATATCACTGCAGAAGAAGATGGTGCACTGCCTGTAATTGAAGAAGCACAAGTCACCTATTTATTAAGCAAAATACTTTTACCAAGTGATATTCCGTATGTACCGTACGCTGGAGACACTTCATTTACTGAAGATGTAGATGACGGGAATACTTCAGAATCTGGCACTTCAGACACAGATGCCGGTTCTGATGCATTTGAAGGTTTTGAGCTAGAAGATTTCTTTGATTTATCAGATTCAGAGGTAGTAGAGTAACGAATATATATGGGATATAAAACAATTACACAATTAGTGCTCCTTCTGACAGCTGCAATCATTGTCTTTACCTATGTGCAACCGACATTTCTTTCAGTTAAAGAAAAGCAAGACGAACTATTTACCTTCACCGATACGGTTAATAAAGCAGCACAGCTAAATGCTGATCTTAAAGCACTGATTCAAAAAGAAGAAACGTTTCTTCCTTCTGATATTGATAAACTTGAAGTGTATCTCCCTTCAGATATTGATGAGATGACTGTGATGGCTGATATCACAACTATGGGGAATAACGCTGGGGTAACCATTGATTCAATCGTACTTGGTGAAGTGATACAAGAAAACCGACAGGTTTTATATGATGAAGAAGACGATGAACAATTAACAGAACGTCCTCCTGTAACGGATAATAAAGATTTTATTGTTTCAGTTTCTGCACGGTACGATGCCTTTAAAGGAATGCTACGTTTACTTGAACAAAACAAGTATCCGCTAGAAATTATTGATCTTAAATTCAGCTCCCCTGTAGAGTCTGAAGAGACGCTGGGGACACCAAAAAATGAATTAATAGGTTTGTATACAATCACGCTACGTACATATTCATACACAACTACTAATTAATATCTTTTCTATGTCTTCATCACTTCAAAACATACTTATGATTCTCGGTATTGTGCTTATAGCAGTGTTGGGCTATTACTTGTATTCACAAAATACCGCTACGCAACTGCAGAATGTCAGCGTCGATAATCAAGCGGCAGTCGGTACAGAAAATTTCATTCGACGACTTAATGAGTTAAAGACTATTACTTTCCAGGCCGCTATTTTTCAAGATGAACGCTTTGATTCACTTGTTGATAGCACAGAGGTTGTTATTCCGGTAACTGTGGGTAGGGAAAATCCCTTCGTCCCACGAAACTAAATCTAATGGAAATCCTTGATACATTAGCAGCATCTGGGACACTGACTCCACAGCAAGTATTGGAAGTTGAGGAGGCGTTAGTTACTAAAGGCATTTCATATGAGGATGCGTTATTAGGTGTTGGTGTTTCCGATGATGCACTACGTAAGGTTTTTGCGGATCATTACGGGGTACCATCATTAGTGCTGTCAGATGACGACAGTATCACACAAGAAACACTTGCCTATATTCCAGAAGAATCCGCACGACACTACAGAATGATGCCTATTCGTGTAGAAGAGGGCATGTTGGTTGTCGCGGTAAATGACCCGGAAAATTTACAATTACGAGAGGCCTTAAACTTTATCAGCACGAAACATGCGATTCCGTTTAAATTTGTTTTCATGCTCAATAAGGATATTGAGAAGACTTTGGTCATCTACCAGTCTCTTACAGGAGAGGTTGATGATGCACTTGATTCACTTGAGACCGAATTAGATGCAGAAATTAGAGAACGAAAGAACGAATCTAAGGGAGAGGACGCACAAAAGGCAATGCGCAACCTTAAGGAAGATGCTCCTGTTACTAAAATTGTGGCAACTATATTGCGCTACGCGGTAGATGGTGGAGCTTCGGATATTCATATTGAACCTACAGGAAAAAAAGTGGTTGTACGATTTCGAGTTGATGGACTACTCTCTAAGAGTTTAGAGTTACCACATAACGTGCAGTCGGCCGTTATTGCACGAGTGAAGATTCTTTCTTCAATGCGATATGATGAAAAACGAAAACCGCAAGACGGTCGATTCTCAGCGACATTTGATGGACATAAAATTGATTTCCGGGTTTCTATTTTGCCGACCAATCATGGTGAAAAAGTGGTGATGCGTATTCTTGATACTGAGCGTGGGGTAAGTAGTCTGGAAGATACAGGAATTTCTCCACACAATCTAGAGGCAATCCGACGAATGGTTAAAGAACCGTATGGAATTATTTTGATCTCTGGACCAACAGGATCTGGTAAATCTACGACGTTGTACGCGATGCTTTCTGAGGTTGATAAAATTTCAAAGAATGTGTTGTCACTTGAAGATCCGGTTGAATATAATATCGACGATGTGAGTCAGTCACAAGTGCGTCCAGAAATTGGATACACATTTGCTTCTGGTTTACGAAGCGCATTGCGTCAAGATCCCGACATCATCATGGTGGGGGAGATTCGTGATAAGGAGACTGCACAGCTTGCTATTCAGGCTGCTTTAACGGGACACTTGGTGCTTTCTACCATCCACACCAATAACTCTATTGGTGTGGTTCCGCGATTGATTGATATGGGTGTTGACCCGTTCCTGATTGCCCCAACCTTAAAGATCGCTATCGCACAACGACTTGCTCGGAGACTGTGTCCTAATACAGGTAAAGAATTATCTACTGAAGGAGGTATCCAAATGATGATTGATGAGACATTTGAAGACCTTCCTAAAAAATATCACACACGAATTCCAAAAAGTATCACGATGATGCACCCTGAACCGTCTGCTGGATGTGCCTCAGGAACTAAAGGTCGAACAGCAGTTATGGAAGTACTTGAAGTTAATGAAGAAATTCAAGAGCTCATTTTGAAGAATGGCTCTGAGGAGGACATCTATGAAGCGGCACGAAAAAATGGATTTATGAGCATGAAAGAAGATGCAATTTTCAAAGCTTTAGAACACGTGATTCCCTACGAGGAAATGAATGTCTTTGGGTCAAAAGTTACTGTTTCAGTCGAACAAGATGAAGAATTTGATGCCGTTGTGGAACCGCCTTTGCAACACAATGATGTTACTACACCTACTATTGAAACTGAGGCTGCACCAAACGTTATAGACCCTGTCGATAACCAAAGCCGACCACTTGTTTTGTAACGTATACTGTTTGTATACATGTGTGGATGTTTGCAGCGCTGAGCAAGTGTTTATTAGTCAATCATATTACAATGAATATTTTACTTATCGACGACGACGCATTTTTGCGCGATATGTACGCCACTAAATTTACTGAAGAAGGTGATACCGTACAGGTTGCACAAGATGGAAACGCGGGCCTTTCTGTGTTGGCCGAACAGTTTTTCGATGTGGTAATTGTAGATATGGTGATGCCAGGTATGTCAGGATTAGATTTTCTTGAAGCCATACCCAAAGATGGAGAACATAAAAAGTGCAAATTTATTGTACTTTCCAATCAAGGCGAAGATAGTGATATACAAGCAGCAACCAAAGCCGGCGCACACGGGTACATTATTAAAGCAGAGTCCATCCCAAGCGAGGTGGTGGCAAAAGTACATAATATAGTTTCATAATATGGCAGCAGTTGATTACAAAAGAGAACTTAAGGATTTGATTGATGTAGTTGTTTCGGAAAAAGGATCCGACCTGCACTTTTCTGTAGGGTCACACCCAATTGTGCGTGTGACTGGGTCTCTTATTCCTCTGATTAAAAAGCCAATTTTGACTGATCAAGATGTAGAAGGGTTTGCTCGTGCGCTCATGAGTAAGGACAAATACGAGGAATACATTGAAGCGTATGAAGCTGATTTTTCATATAGTCACGCTGACGGTGTACGTTTCCGTGGTAATGGTTTCTTCCAAAGTGGTTCTATGTCGCTTGCACTACGTTTGATTCCAAACGAAATCAGAACTATTGCAGAATTAGGACTTCCGCCGATTCTTGAAGGGTTCGTACAACGACCACAGGGATTCTTTTTATGCGTGGGACCAGTAGGGCAAGGGAAGTCAACAACACTTGCCGCATTGGTTGAGTACATTAACGTGAACCGTGCAGAGCACATTGTGACCATCGAAGATCCTATTGAGTATCAATACGATCCGAAGAAATCATTAATTGATCAGCGTGAGATTGGCGTGGATTCAAAGAGTTTTGAAACGGCATTGAACTCAGCTTTTCGACAAGATGTGGACGTGATTCTTGTTGGTGAGATGCGTAACGCACAGACAATCAGTACCGCAGTAACTGCTGCGGAAACGGGACACTTGGTACTTTCAACACTACACACGAACAACGCGTCGCAAACAATCGATCGTATTGTCGACTCGTTTCCTGCAGGGCAACACGATCAGATTCGTGTTCAGTTAGCTGGATCGCTTGCAGGTATTTTCTCACAACGCTTGATTCCACGTATCTCGGGGGGTCTTGTTCCTGCGTATGAACTTTTGGTAAACAATAGTGCTGTTGCAAATCTTATTCGTGAAGGGCGCACACACGAAATTCCGACCATGATTGAAACAGGTCTTGACCAAGGGATGATTGACATGAACCGATCACTTTTGGATTTGGTAAAACGAGGAGAAATTACTGTTGAGAATGCCTTTGCGTATTCTTCTAATCCGAAAGGTTTAGAGCGACTCATGTAGTTATCACGCTAAAATATTTATTATGTTATTCAACTATAAAGCAATTGATCAGCACAACACATCGCGCGATGGAGTTGTTGAAGCTGCAAATATTGATGCTGCAATTTCTACCGTACAGAAGGAAGGGTACACCATCATTTCAATTGATCCAGTTGATACCAAGAAATCGATTCTTGAACTTGAGATTAACTGGTTTCAAGGTATTTCGCACAAAGAGATCGTTATCCTGTCTCGACAGATGGCAACACTTTTTGATGCAAAGGTTTCTTCCTTGCGTATTTTCCGCTTGCTTGCAACAGAATCTGAAAATCCGCAGTTACGTTCCGTGTTAACGCGTATTACCGAAGATTTACAGTCAGGAAGTTCTATCTCGCGTGCTCTGGCAGCGCATCCGGATGTGTTCACGCCATTTTATGTAAACATGGTTCGTTCAGGTGAAGAGACAGGGTCACTACAAAAATCATTTGCTTACCTCGCGGACTATCTTGATCGACAGTATCAAGTGGTGACTAAGGCACGTAACGCCATGGTATATCCAGCATTTGTTATCGGGACTTTCTTTATCGTAATGGGATTAATGCTTACGATGGTGATTCCACGTATTGCACAAATTCTTACTGATTCAGGCCAAGAGCTTCCAATTTATACTAAGATTGTAATTGGAATGTCATCATTCTTGGTGAACTATATTGGTCTGATCCTTGTACTTTTTGCAGCAGGAGGATTCTTCTTGTGGCGCTTTGTACAAACGGAAGTAGGGAAGCGTACTATTGATGAAATGAAAATTAATATTCCGTATATTGGGGATCTTAACAGGAAACTCTATCTCACACGTATATGTGACAATCTTTCGACTATGCTTACCAGTGGTATTTCTATGGTACAGGCAATTGAAGTAACTGCTGACGTGGTAGATAATAAGGTCTACAAGGAAATTCTTGAGTACACTCTGCTTGAGGTGAAAGGGGGGCGGTCATTTGCCGATACTATCTCGGAATATCCCGAAATTCCAGGAGTGCTTGCCCAGATGGCAAAGGTAGGAGAGGAGAGTGGTAACCTCGGTAGTATCTTGGTAACGTTGGCTGTGTTTTACCGGAGGGAAGTAGACAATGCTGTTGATACACTTATTGGATTAATCGAGCCGATTATGATTGTGTCGCTGGGGTTGGGAGTAGGGGTGTTGCTTGCATCGGTATTGATGCCAATCTACAATCTAACCAACACCATTTAGTCAAAATCGGCGACTGGCTTCATCGTGCTACAAAAAAAGACCTGCACTGGGCACCTGCCCCGCTTAGGTCTTTTTTCTTACCTTCTTCACCATCCATCCAATTTTGACTAAATAGTAGACTTACGTTGCGGATGATTATGGGCTTTTCCACACTAGGTCTCATGTTGTTGTATATACAACGTATAATATATGTATCCACTTACAACGTGGAGTTACGGTTGTTTTTCTTGAGTCATGCAGCTGATGACTGAACACAGACAACGGTAGTTACTAATTAAAAACAATTTCATTATTATGAAACTAAAACTCAATAAAGGTTTTACACTGATCGAGCTTCTCGTGGTTATTGCAATCATCGGTATTCTTGCTTCAGTAGTACTTGCTTCTTTGAACACAGCACGAAGTAAAGGAACAGATGCTGCTATTCAAGCTTCAGTAAACAACGTACGAGCGCAAGCTGAAATCGTTGGAAGTCAAACAAATGGTACAGTTGATTACTCGGGAACTTGTGCTGACACGGGTGTTGCCCAAATTACAACTGACCTTGGACTTAAGAATTCAACGGTAACGTGTAACGACATTGCAACTGAATGGGCGTATTCAGCAACTCTAGTTGGAGATACAGGTAACGAAATTTGTGTAGATAGCACAGGTGTATCAAGAATTAACCCTACAGCTACTGCTGCATTGGCAGCTCTCAATGCGTGTCCGTAAGGATTCTGTAGTTTGGTTAAAAAAGAAAACTCCCTTTGGGAGTTTTCTTTTTTATATATTGTCCCATATCTACTCACTATAGGTGTCGTCAGTACGATATACTTACTCTATATTATGTTAGCAATGCTTTCCTTGCTCCCACTGTGGTACCAATGTACGTTGGTATTTGTATTCGGATTAATTATCGGGAGTTTTCTCAATGTAGTGATTTATCGGTATCACACGGGACGTTCGCTCTCAGGACATTCTCACTGTCTCTCGTGTGGGGAGAAATTACGGTGGTATGAATTATTCCCGCTTATTTCATACGTATGTTTGTTCGGTCGGTGCCGGACCTGTGGATGCAAGATTCCTATGCGGTATTTCTTGGTTGAATTAAGTACGGCATTGCTGTTTGTACTTATGTGGACACAGTTTACACCGTCACTACTCCTACTTTTTTCATTAGCATTGGTTGTAGTCCTTATGGTCATCACCGTGTATGACATGTATCACATGGTTATTCCTAATCAGTTGGTGCTCATTACCAGTGTCTTAGCAGTTCTGTATTTTGGGGTGCAGTATTATGGAGTTTGGTCTTTAACCGCCTTGACGCTACATGTTCTTGGCGGATTGTGTGGCTTCCTTTTTTACGGCGGACTGTGGCTGGTTTCAAAGGGGCGGTGGATAGGGTTGGGTGATGCGAAACTCGCGCTACCACTTGGTTTTATGCTCGGTATGCCTGCGGTATTTACCTTCATCGTGTTTTCTTTCTGGATTGGGGCGGTAATAAGTCTTAGTGTATTAGCGTTCCCGTATGTCACACGCGCACTACGTCGAACTTATACAAAACAGGTCGTAGTAAATTCTCCTAGATATTTTACAATAAAGAGTGAAGTCCCATTCGCACCGTTTATTGTCGCTGCATTTTTGGTAGTTTATATTTTTAATGTAGACGTTATCTCCCTCATGTCCTGGTTTGTCTAAGTCTATGCATATATTTTCATTTTTTAAACAAAATACAAATACACAGGCTGGTTTTTCATTGATTGAACTTATGGTTACCATAAGTATTGCTGTTATTGTAACCGGTGCGGTAATTATTAATTACACATCTTTCAATAGTACGACACTTCTACAGTCTCAAGCCTTCGAGTTGGCGCTTGATATTAAAGAAGCACAATCATTTGGTGTAAGTGTACAGAGTTCGGGTACTGCCTTTCGTGAGGCATATGGTATTTATGTTGATCTTGACGCTAACGAATATCAGTTATTTCAAGATGACACAAGTTCAGGGGTTGATTTGCGCTATGATAGCGGAGAGGAAATTGGAGATACTCATGCGCTTGATTCCCGATTCCAGATTAGTCAAATATGTGTAAAAGTTGCAAGTGCAGGAAGTCCATCATGTAACAAGCGCCAGTTATCAATGGCATTTAATCGTCCCGATTTTGATACAAATTATGCATATACGGCAAATGCGAGTCCATCCAATCTAGCTAATGTGGGTATTATTCTTGATTATGTAGAAATCTACATACAATCAACCGCCGATGCCTCATTTGAGCGGGTGGTTACCGTGTACCCATCAGGTCAAGTCTCACTTAATTAGGAATATATGCATACACATCACACTTATCGACAAAAAAATAACGGGTTCACTCTCATCGAGGTGCTGGTATCCATGTCTATTTTTACCGTTGTGGTAAGTATGGCGGTAGGCTCATTAATTGTGTTAATGGATGCTAATACAAAAGCGCAAAATATGCAGGCAGTAGTTTCGAATGTTTCTTTTGCTTTGGATAGTATGACGCGTGAAATTAGAACTGGATTTTTTTATGAGTGCGATGACGGAAGTTCACTTGATCACACCGGCTCGACCGTGCAGTCATGTCCCTCCGGAGATAATGGCTTTGCTTTTACTGAGGCTGGAGATTCATTGACCAACGCAATGGGGAGTAATCGAATCGCTTATCGACTTAATGCTAGTGATAAGTCCATAGAACGAAAACTAGGTACCTTGGGACCTTGGCAAAAACTTACTGCCGATCCGGATGTGATTATCGACAGATTAGAGTTTGTCGTCACTGACACAGACTCACTGAGTACGGGGGACACAAAAACACCTACGGTGAGTATTTTCATCTCAGGAAGCGCTGGTAATGTTACCGGTGCTGACGCCACATTCACTATGCAAACAACGGTGTCACAGCTAACATTAGATATATAATCTATGCAATATACAAAACACAATCAGGGATATTCATTGGTCGAAGTACTTGTTGCTATCTCAATTTTATTATTGGCGTTAGTGGGACCGTTAGTCATCGCCTCAAAAAGTTTACAAAGTGCGCAATATTCACAAGAGCAGACTATTGCAATTTTTCTTGCACAAGAAGGTGTTGCGGCGTTTACCGCAGCACGTAACGACAATGCGCTTGAATTCTTTGACAACGCCGCGTTTGATCCTTGGGCATGGGTGTCTGGAGCAAGCCTCGACAGTTGCTATGCTGATGGTTGCAATATTGACTTCGGTGGTAATGATCCTATGGGTAGTATTCAGAGTTGTAGTTCACCATCAAGTTGTGATTTACGTCTTGATTCATCTAGAGCTAGGTCACAGTACAACATGAGTAGTGGAGACCTTACCCAGTATCGGCGAATAATTCAATTAAGTGAATCTGTTCCCGGAGAACTGGTTATTCAATCAACGGTGTACTGGAATGCAAACTTGTTTAATAATCAGGAACAATCGATTACACTCACCGGAGCAGTGTATGATATCTATTAATATGCATCTTTTTAAAACACAAAAAAATGAAAAAGGGTTTGCTCTATTACTTGCGGTGATTGTTTCGAGCGTTGTTATGTCTGTCGGTTTGTCGATGTTGAATATAACCCTCAAACAGTTATCTCTAGGGAGTAATACACGGGGGTCTGAAATTGCATTTCAAGTAGCAAACGCTGGCATGGAATGCTTACAGTATAACTACAATACGTTGATCAATGATTCAGATTTCACTACGTCCGATGGTCAGTCTGTTTCGTTTAGTTGTTTTGGGGACACTGACATTGTTTCTGATGCACAAAGTGGTGATAGTGAAATACAGCAATTTAACCCTGAGTTTGATTGGAATACCGCAGGAGCAAGTAGTGATTACTGTGTTGAATTTGAAGTTCATGTGATTAACGCAACAGGAGGAGCAGTTTCACAATCGTTTCCAGATAGGGGTATTACTGAAAATTGTGCACTGGGTGACATTTGTACCGTCGCATTTTCCCGCGGACACAATAAAGATTGTAGCGCAATAGGTAATGGTGTTACTGCTGTACAACGAGAACTCACTATCGTATTCTAATGGTACACACTGGCCTTGATGTGTGATGTAAGGCCTTTTATTTTATGCCAAAAAGAAAAGAATTTACCCAACGATATGAAAAACTTAAGCGCGCGATTGATCAATATCGTCATGATTTTCATGTTGAAAATAAAGAAACTATTTCACCCGAGGCTTTGGATTCACTTAAAAATGAGCTCGTGCAAATTGAGAAAGAACATCCTGAATTGATTACCGCAGACTCCCCGACACAACGGGTTGCAGGTACTGCCTTAGCAAAGTTTGCCAAGGTTACGCATAAAGTTCCCCAGTGGTCTCTTAATGATGCGTTTACCGAAGAAGATATTATTGAATTTGATGTGCGTATAAAACGCATGCTGGAAAAAAAACTAGGAAAGCCAGTAGAGCCTACGTATACCTGCGAACTTAAAATTGATGGGTTGCACGTGGTTTTAGAGTATGCAGACGGTAATCTGGTAACCGCCGCTACTCGAGGTGATGGAGAAATTGGTGAGGATGTAACGCATAACGTGCGTACGATTCGATCAGTGCCAATGCAGTTGCAAGAGAACGTGTCACTCATAGCCGAGGGAGAGATATGGCTTTCAAAAAAACAATTAGAGGTTATTAACATCAAACGAGAGAAAGAAGGAAAGGATACCTATGCTAATCCACGCAACTTGGCTGCGGGGACCATTCGACAGCTTGATCCTAAGATTGCACTGGAGCGCAAGCTTGATACTTTTATATATGATATTTCTCTTGGAGAAGATGCGGTGTCCCAAAAAGCTGAATTGGACCGGTTAAAGAAACTTGGTTTTAAAGTGAATACTGACCATGTGGTGTGTGGCACCATCAAAGAAGTAATTGGTTTCTGGCATGCGTGGCATACGAAGAAAGACAAACAACCATACGTCATTGATGGAGTGGTGGTTAAGGTGAATGAACTGGAATACCAGCAAGCACTTGGATACACCGGAAAAGGTCCACGTTTTGCAATTGCAATTAAATTTCCTGCTGAAGAAGCAACAACGGTAGTAGAAGATATTCAACTACAAGTAGGACGTACCGGAGCAGTTACGCCAGTGGCACATCTACAAAGCGTACTTATTGATGGCTCAACGGTTTCTCGGGCAACACTGCATAACGAAGATGAGATTAATCGCTTAGACGTGCGTATTGGTGATACGATCATTCTACAGAAAGCAGGAGACATTATCCCAAAAGTAATGTCGGTTATTACTGAACTACGTCCGCCTCATACAAAACCATACAAATTTCCTAAAAAGGTTGTGGGATGCGGAGGTGACGGAAGTATTGAGCGTATTCCTGGGGAAGCAGCGTATCGGTGCGTAACACTCGATTCAGAATACTTGCACCGAAAGCGCCTGCATCACTTTGTGTCAAAAGTTGGATTGAACATGGATGGTGTTGGTCCAAAAATTATTGATTTACTACTTGATCACGGGGTCATTAATACCTACCACGATCTGTTTGAGTTAGAGGTGGGTGACCTGAAAGACCTGCCGAGTATCAAAGAGAAGGCAGCTGAAAATATTGTCGCTGCTATACAAAAGGTCACAACCCCGCCTGTGGAAAAATACCTCGTGGCACTTTCTATTGATAACGTTGGGGAAGAAGTTGCTCGTTTGGTACTTGCAAAATGTACTGATATCCAGACATTGGCTTTAGCAAATATAGAAGACTTAACCGAAATCAAAGGTGTGGGGGAGACGGTGGCACAATCTATCGTTACATGGATGCAAAACAAAGAAAATAAACAGACACTTGCACATCTTTCAAAATATATACAACCGATACCGTATATTAGTACAGATGCCCAAAGCCCAGTTTCGGGCAAGAGCATGGTATTTACAGGGACACTTCCGACACTTGGACGCGACGAGGCAAAAGATCTCGCACGAAAACATGGCGCAACCATCGCAAGTAGTGTTTCAAAAAATACTGATTATGTAGTTGTGGGAGAAAATGCAGGAAGTAAAGAAGAAAAAGCAAAGTCATTGGGGGTGAAGGTACTCACGGAAGCATCATTTTTGCAGATGCTTTCATAACCACAGGGGCATATGCTATGATGCCAACACTAAAAGCTTGTACATATATAGCTAATACACAATATTATGAACAAAGAAGATATATTTCACCTAAGTACCCTCGCTCGTATAGAAATTTCTGAAGAAGAGGCAGTTTCTCTCGGGGAAGACATTGACGCAGTGCTTGCGTACGTAAGTGTGGTTAATGAAATTACTGCAGAATCAGGCGCCCCAAAGAAAGTTGGTGCGGTGTATAACGTATTCCGAGAAGACGAGGTCACCGTTGAACCTGGATCGTGTACAGAAGTACTTATGGCGGAAGCTCCTGCAGTAAAGAACGACCGATTGTTGGTGAAACAAATTTTAAATGCCGATTAATATGACTATTACAGAATTCCGAGAAAAGTGTATTACAGGAGAATATACGCCAACGCAAGCCGTTGCTGAAAGTCTCAAAGTAATCGAAGAAAAGGATGGAGAGATTCATGCATTTTTAGCGGTGTATGAAGATGCGGTAGAGGCTGCAGTGGAGGCTACTAAGCGTTACGCTGAAGATGGGGAAAACGCACCTGCACTACTGGGTGTTCCTGTGGCGATTAAGAACAACATTCTCGTTAAAGGACGTAAGGCAACTGGCGGATCAAAAATTCTTGAAAACTACACGGCGACTTATGACGCAACAATCATCACAAAGCTTAAGGAAGCCGGTGCGATTATTGTGGGAGCGACAAACATGGATGAGTTTGCAATGGGATCTTCAACTGAAAATTCAGCATTTGGTCCCACTAAGAATCCCGTAGACACTTCACGAGTACCAGGAGGTTCTTCAGGAGGAAGTGCAGCAGCGGTTGCAATGGGAGCAGTATCAGTAGCAATCGGAACTGATACCGGAGGATCTATTCGACAGCCAGCTAGTTACTGTGGGTTGGTCGGATTCAAGCCGACGTATGGAGCGGTATCTCGATCGGGTCTGATGGCTATGGGGTCTTCATTTGATCAAGCGGGACCGCTGACACGTACTGTTGCTGATGCTGAAATTGTACACACAGTTATCTCTGGGAAAGACAAAATGGATGCGACGACTATTTCAGACGACACCTATCCAGAGGTGTCAGTGAAAGAGAAATACACTATCGGTATTCCACGTGATTTTATGAAAGAGGGAGTTGATGCAGGTGTGATGGAGGTGTTTGATACACATGTTGAAGCACTCAAAACGGCTGGTCATACTATTGTAGATATTGCATTACCGCTGTTTGAAAAAGGGCTTGCTGCATACTATGTATCAATGCCCGCTGAAGTATCGTCAAACCTTGCACGCTATGATGGTATTCGCTACGGACACTCTGCAGAAGGTGAGACATTACTTGATGTGTATCAGAAATCCCGAGGAGAAGGATTCGGGGATGAAGTAAAACGACGTATCCTTTTAGGAACCTATGTACTTTCTTCAGGGTACTATGATGCGTATTATGGAAAAGCAGAAGCAGCACGGGAACTTATGCGAGAAGAACTTGCAGGGGTGTTTGAAAATGTAGATATAGTACTGACACCTTCAGCGCCAACACCAGCGTTTACCTTCGGAGCACACAAAGATCCACTCTCGGCATACCGTCAGGATATTTTCACAGTTCCTGTAAATCTTACAGGAGTACCTGCAATTTCACTTCCTGTTGGAACTGTGGAGCAAGAAAAAGGAAGTCCACTTCCCGTTGGTGTACAATATATAGCACCACACGGTGGTGACACCCGACTGTTCGATCTTGGAAAAAAGATGTACGACAATACGTTGTAGAACACACGGTACATACATTTTATGCCTGATGAAAATGACATAGTCTACAATTCATACGGACCTGACTTACTAGGGATAGTACGGGCTATTATCGATGCCGTAACAGGTAGCAACGTTTCCTCAGATGGTCTTTTTGCATGGTTTGCGGGTTTTTGGGAAATCTATTCGGTCATCGCCTTTTTACTCTCCGCATTATTCATTTTAGGTATCATTTATTCATACATCCGCTTCAATCAGCTCAGCGAAATTGAAGCAGAAAATTTACTAGAAGCGGAGAACATATGGAAGCAATTACATGGTTCAGCATCACAAGAAAACCGACGATGGAAAGAAATTCAAAAACACGTTGCTTCAGGACAACCAAATGATTGGAAGCTTTCTATTATTGAAGCAGACATTATTCTTGGGGAGGAGCTCTCAAAATCAGGCTTCCCTGGAAGCACTATTGGTGAGCAGTTGAAGAGTGCAGGAACAAATGGCTTTGCAACTATCCAAGACGCATGGGATGCACATCTTATTCGAAATAAAATTGCGCATGAAGGTGCAGATTTTGTGTTGACTCAAGCAATGGCGAAAGAGGCAATGATTAAGTACGAACGAGTATTTAAAGAATTTGGCGTTGTTTAATTAAGTTGCTGAATACGCAGAAAAGCTAGACAGAGTATTACTTGAGTGGTACACTCTTGGGCACATAGCGGAGTAGAGGAGTGGTACCTCGGGAGGCTCATAACCTCCAGACCCCGGTTCGAGTCCGGGCTCCGCAACAAATAACAAAACACACACCTTTCGGGGTGTGTTTTGTTATTTGTTGCGGAGAAGAACCTGAGCTGCTTCAGTTTCTTCCAGCGTTCTTATGACTGCAGGGAATTATGAATGAAGAAAGAAGTGTAACGACTATTCTGAATTTAAGACGCAGTAGAAAAAGCGGGACGAGTTCGGACCGTTTCTTTCTACGGTAAATTTCTATTCGCTTGACAAGCAACAAACTCATGCTATATTTCTTTTCACGCAAAGTGCGTCAATAAGTAAGTCAAGTTCTAAAGGAGAATACGAATGGCTAACGGTACCGTAAAATGGTTTAACCCAACAAAAGGATTTGGTTTTATTCAGCCAGCAAAGGGCGGCGGCGATGTTTTTGTTCATATTACCGCAGTGCAATCAGCAGGCCTTCAAGGCCTTGATGAGAAGCAAGCCGTAACTTATGAACTAGAAGATGGACGCAATGGGAAGCAACAAGTTACTTCGCTTAAGCTAGCATAAGTTAGCCACAGTTGTCCTGAGAAAGGCGGTGCACATGCACCGCCTTTTTTCTTGAGTAACAACCTCCATTCATGGTATAAATACACCATTATGCAATGTGTCATTTTAGCTGCAGGGAAGGGAACGCGGTTGCGGCCCCTTACAGAAAACTGCCCAAAACCATTAGTAGAAGTAGCAGGTAAACCATTACTCGACCATATCGCAGGAGCGCTTCCAAGCTCCGTAGACGAGCTTATTATCGTAACAGGGTACTTAGGTGGAATGATTGAAGATCATTGCACAGAAGAGTATTTTGGCCGTAAGGTGACTTATGTGCGCCAAGAAGAGCAGAGTGGCACTGCACACGCACTTTGGTTGTGCAAAGATCTTATTAAAGGACGATTTTTATTCCTTTTTGCTGACGATATTCACGGTAAAGAAGATCTTGCCCGGGCAACGTCGTTTAGTCGATCACTCTTAGTTGCGTCTGTGCCGAACCCCGAAAGTTTTGGAATTGTAGTACGTAAACCTGATGGGACGCTCGATCTGATGATTGAGAAGCCAAAGCATGCGCCATCAAACTGTGCGAGCACAGGAGCAATGGTACTTGATGAACACATTTTTGAGTTTGAACCTGAAACTGCTATCAAGGGAGAATTTTATCTCACTGAAGTAATCGAACGATATGCAAAGGAATATCCAATTGCAGTAGTTGAACAGAACATGTGGATTCCTATCGCTAACGTTACTGATGTTGAAAATGCCAACAAGTTACTGAAATCAAAAATGAAAGAAGTAACCGCAACGTAACTATATGCAATGTGTCATTATCTGTGCAGGAAAAGGAACACGCATGCGTCCTTTGACACTTGCTACACCAAAGCCTCTTATTGAGATTTGTGGAAAACCAATTCTCCAGCATGTTGTGGAAGTACTACCAGAAGAAATTACTGAGCTGGTGTTGGTGGTCGGATATCTCCAAGAACAGATCCGTGGGGTGTGTGGGACAGAATATCTTGGTAAGAAAGTTACGTATGTTGAACAGGAAGATTTCTCGGGAGGGACGGGGGATGCTCTGTTGTGTGCCAAAGATGTCCTACACGGCCGTTTTCTCTTCATGTATGCTGACGACATCCATGGTGCTGATGCTCTACAAGAAGCAATTTCGCACAAATATGCAATTTTAGGTACACATTCAGATCATCCTGAAGACTTTGGTGTGCTGGTTCAAAATGCTGACGGTACACTACAAGGAATTATTGAAAAACCAAAAGTACCGCTGTCGAACATAGTGAACATTGGTGGTTTTGTATTAGATCAAAAAATATTCCAGTACTCAGTTTCTGTAAATGAGGAAAGTGGTGAATTATTTGTAACTGACATGTTTACACAGTTTGCGCAGGATTACTCAGTTCAGGTTGTGCAGCAGGATATGTGGATTTCTGTAGGGAGACCAGAGGATGTAGAGAAAGCAGAAACAATTTTGTGTCCTAGAAAGTAATTGATTCTACGAAGTAAATATAGTACTCTGTTGCTCACAGATTCAAATGTCGGCGTAGCTCAGTTGGTTAGAGCGCAACACTCATAAAGTTGAGGTCGGAGGTTCGAGCCCTCCCGTCGACACAAATAAAATGCTCCCCTGAGGGAGTTTTTTGTTTGTGCCGACGGGGTAAGCCATGGGATGGCTTACAGGAGGGCTCGAAAAGGTTGCCTACGATTTTACTTCAGTAAAATCGTGACAACCTGTACTGAACATGTAATGTTCAATTCCTCCCCCAACGTATTGCAAAAACCCCACAAAAACTATATACTCTTGCCACTTGTAGAGATTATGCAAGTTTGCAGGTTTTATGCCTGCGGCCATAGCTCAATTGGTTAGAGCACCCGCCTGTCACGCGGGAGGTTGAGGGTTCGAGTCCCTTTGGCCGCGCAGATACACAAAAACAACCCGCTAGGGTTGTTTTTGTTTGTATCTCCAGGCCGAAGGGGCTCGAACGGCGTAGTCGGGGACCCTCTGGGTCGACAAGCCGCGTCCAGTGTTCTTATGAGCAAAAGCGAATTAGATAAACGGGACGAGTCCCTTTGGCCGTACACAGAATTGGCCACGAATCACTAAGTTATTCCTCGTGGAATTGAGAGCTTCTTCATAATTTCCCCTTACAGGGGCAGTAGACCTTTTGGAGATTTCTGTTCGCAAGCTCCAGAAATTTCACAAAAGCTTTTCAATTCTGCCGAAAGTGCCATTAAGGCACTTTCTGAGATGGATCATAAAAAAAGCTCCCCTTGGGAACTTTTGTTTTTATGAGCCATCTCGCAGAATTGAACTGCGGACCTCACCCTTACCATGGGTGCGCTCTACCAACTGAGCTAAGATGGCGTATCTTCTTGGATTGCAACATCCTACCAGAGAATGAAAAAATTGAAAACAAAATATACACTGGTATACTCATAAACATATGAAAACCATCCAACTTACATCTGAAAATATCGATCAGTACCTGACTGATTGCATTGAAGCTCAAAAACATCTAGTGAGTGTGCCAGAGAATATTAATCCAGAACTTTTTAAAGAGACTGCGCTTGATGATCATACGTATTTCTTCGGTGTGGTTATTGACGATCGACTTTTGGGAATGGGGTTGATAAGTAAGGTAGTTCATCCAGTTAATATCACTGGATATGTTAATAACATTGTGGTCCATCCAGATGCGCGTGGACAAGGTTTGTTTAAAGTGATTATGGATGCACTGGAAGAGAAGGCTCGAGAATGGGGTTGTACTGATATTGCTTTGACATGTTCCCGTGAAGCGGTGCAAGGAATGTATGAAAAACGTGGATACACTGAGAAAGACACACACTTTTATCTTTTGAAAATATAGTATGACTAAAAAATATCCGGAGGTTGTCATTGGGGTTTTGATTTTAAAAGATGACAAGGTGCTTTTGGGTAAGCGAAAAAAAGGAGATGGAGCATTTGAGTATGCAGGCCCAGGTGGACATCTTGCTTTCGGAGAAACTTTAGAGGAGTGCGCTCAGAGAAAAGTAACTGAAGAAACTGGTTTGGTTGTCGAGAATGTACAAATAGTTTCTTTTTTAAACGCTCTGCACTGGAAAGGTTCACATTATGTTGATATTGAAGCTACTGCACAATGGGTTAGCGGCGAGCCTCAGGTGTTAGATTCTGAAATGTTTGACGGTTGGAGCTGGTATGACATCGGTGATTTACCTGAACCTTTGATTGTTGGTGATAAGAAAGGTTTAGAAGCACTCAAGACTGGAGAAGTATATTTTGGTACTGTAAGATAAATATTTAATGCCTAAGGACATACAAAACCGCATCGCTGAAATCGACGCTGCCATGCTGCAGGCAGATTTTTGGAATGATCCACAGAAGGCGCAGGCGATGATTAAAGAGCTTCAAGATTTAAAGGATGCTGCAGATGGTAAGGGGAAATATGATCGTAATAACGCAGTGATCACTGTTGTGGCAGGTGCGGGAGGGGATGACGCGGAAGACTTTGCACGTATGCTTGTAGAGATGTATCAGAAGTATGCTGAAAGTCAGGGGTGGGTAGCTATGACGCTTGATGCACATGCCAATGAACATAATGGATATCGGAATATCACTTTTGAAATTCACGGGAAGGGTTCATACGGAACGTTACAAACTGAATCAGGGGTACATCGTCTGGTACGCATGTCGCCCTTTAACTCAAGCGGAAAGCGGCAGACATCATTTGTGTTAGTTGAAGTGTCTCCGCAAGTAGATGATCTCAAGGAAGTTGACCTTAATGAAGATGACTTGGAAATTAGCTTTGCGCGCAGTGGTGGGGCTGGGGGACAGAACGTGAACAAGCGCGAGACAGCAGTTCGTATTAAACATATCCCTACAAATATCTCAGTAAACGTTTCAACTGAACGTTCACAGCAACAAAACAGAGAGAAGGGAATGAAGCTGCTTGCAGGTAAGGTATTTGCGTTTAATGACGCACAGCATAAGCGAGAAATGAAAGGTCTTTCTATTGAAAAAACCGTTAAGATTGAATGGGGGTCACAAATTCGATCGTATGTATTACATCCGTATCAAATGGTGAAGGATCATCGGACTAATGCAGAGACTAGTAAGATCGACGAGGTGTTGGGCGGTGGTATCCAGCTATTTCTCGATGCAGCAACGGAACTATAGAAGACAGACACAGGTTTTATGTTGTAATACACTCAATGCACGGTATGTCTTTGGCCTATTACGAGCATTGCAGTATAATAGTGAAGTTAGCTTATGATTTATTTCGATAACGTATCGAAGACTTACAACGGAGGGCAAGGAACAGCACTGGAAAGTGTGTCTTTTCAGGTAGCTCCTAAAGAATTTGTTTCTATTGTTGGTCATTCTGGTGCAGGTAAAACAACACTCCTAAAAATGCTTATTGCAGAAGATCGACCAACCGATGGTCAGGTCTTTTTTGAATCTCTTGATATCCATCAGATTCCGAGAACAAAACTTCCGAAGTATCGACGAAAGATCGGAACAGTCTTCCAAGACTTTAAGCTCCTTCCGCATAAAACTGCTTACGAAAATATTGCGTTCGCGATGGAGGCAAATGGCCGCAATGATGATGAGATTGCTGAGAATGTACCGCAGGCACTGGCACTAGTAGACCTTGAGGATAAGATCTGGAATTTCCCTGGAGAGCTTTCTGGAGGAGAGAAACAACGAGTTGCTATTGCACGTGCGATTGTGAATCAGCCAGATATTATTATTGCGGACGAGCCAACGGGAAATTTAGATCCAATTGCGACGTATGAAGTAGTACAGATCCTTCGCAAAATTAATGATCTTGGAACAACGGTCATTATGACTACACACAACAAGGGAGTAATTGATGAGTTGGGTCGTCGGGTGATTACTATGGACGAGGGGCGTATCGTACGCGACGATGCGGAAGGTAAATATGTATTATAAATATTATGTGGATAGCATTTAAACGAATAGTTCGAGCAGGTTTTGTAGGATTTTGGCGCAATGCGTTTGTGTCACTCTCTGCAATCTTCGTAATGTCAGTTGCATTGTTTGTAATTGGCGCAACAATGATGATCGACACGCTTTTGGCGGTATCTCTTGAGAATGTACAGGACAAGGTAGATATCAACGTATATTTTGTTACCACTGCTGAACAGACTGATGTTGATCTATTGCAAACCTCACTTGAAGCACTGCCTGATGTTGAAGAGGTAGTCTTTACCTCACGTGAAGCAGCACTAGAAGCCTTTTCAGAACGTCATCAGAACGATGAAACAATCATGCAAGGTCTTGAAGAGCTGGGGGATAATCCATTGGGATCATCATTGTCTATTCGAGCAAAAGACACCTCACAGTATGAGGGGATAGCATCGTTTCTTTCCGAACAACAAGCAATTGAGGATCCACAGAATCCTCTGATTGATGAGGTAAACTTCCTTAAGAACCAAGAGGCAATTGAGAAGCTCACCGCAATCATTCAGGCTGTTGAGAATGCCACGTTTGCCATTATGATTGTTTTGGTCGCTGCAGCAATTCTTATCACCTTTAATACGGTGCGATTAACGGTATACACAACGCGTGAGGAAATTTCAGTAATGCGGTTAGTTGGTGCAAGTAATATGTTTATCCGGGGTCCATTTATGCTACAAGGAATTATGTATGGTATTGCAGCTGGAGTACTCGCACTTTTGATATTGTATCCAATTGTGCTCTGGATAGGTCCAGAGACTGAGCAGTTCTTCCAGTTCAACCTTTTCAATTACTTTGTTTCAGACTTCGCATACATATTTATGGTTTTGGTGGGAGCTGGAATTATTATGGGGGTTACCTCAAGTTTATTGGCAGTTGCAAGGTACCTACGAGTGTAATAGATAAATAAGAATACGATGCCTAAGAAAGCACAGACAAAGAAGACGAAGAACACAAAATACATCTTCGTCGTCGGTGGAGTAATGAGTGGAGTTGGAAAGGGAGTAGCGTCGTCATCGATCGCAAAAATCCTACAAGGACGTGGACTTTCTGTTACCGCAGTAAAAATTGACCCGTATGTAAATGTGGATGCGGGGACCATGAACCCTACTGAACATGGTGAATGTTTTGTGCTTAAAGACGGTCTTGAAACAGATCAAGACATGGGGAACTATGAACGATTTTTAAATATTGATATTCCAGGCATTAATTACATGACCACAGGGAGTGTATATCAAGCCGTAATCGCAAAAGAGCGTAATCTTGGATACAAGGGTAAAAATGTAGAGGTTGTTCCAGATATTCCACTTGAGGTAATCTCCCGTATACAAAAAGCAGGAGAAGGTGCAGGTGCGGACGTTGTACTTATTGAAGTAGGTGGGACAGTCGGCGAATACCAGAACGTACTCTTTTTGGAAGCAATACGTATGATGAAGACCAAAAACCCTCAGGATATAGGTGTGGTTATGGTTAGTTACCTGCCGGTGCCTGGAAGTATTGGTGAGATGAAAACAAAACCAACCCAAACTGCTGTACGTATGCTCAATAGCGCAGGAGTTTTTGCAAATATTATCATCGCTCGCTCACCAGTTGGTGTAGACCAGAAACGTAAAGAAAAAATCGCAACGTTTTGTAATGTGCATGCAGAAGACGTCATATCTGCACCTGATGTAGAAAGCATCTACGACATTCCTTTAAATCTTGAAAAAGATCGTCTTTCAGATCGTTTGTGTGAAATGCTTGATCTCTCATGTTCTAAAAAATCTGACCTTTCAGAATGGAAACGATTTGTGTCAAAGTCTAAAAATACGAAGGATACTGTAGAGATCGCGGTAATCGGTAAGTATTTCAGTTCAGGAGATTTTGTGCTTTCTGACGTATATATTTCAGTGCTTGAGGCAATTAAGTATTCATCATACAAGTTAGGACTCAAGCCAAACATTACATACTTATCGTCACACGATTTTGCCGACAGTAAGAAACTTAAAGAGCTTAAGAAATATGACGGTGTCTTGGTTCCTGGAGGGTTCGGTAAGACGGGCGTTGATGGAAAACTTAAAGTAATCGAGTATGTGCGAAAAAATCGAATTCCATATTTTGGTATTTGTTACGGTATGCAATTGGCAGTGCTTGAATTTGCACAAAATGTAGTAAAAAAGAAGGATGCCAGTACCGAAGAAATTAACCCCAAAGCAGCGAATCTTATTGTGGGCGTGATGGATGAACAGAAAGAGAAAATCGCAAAGGGAGATATGGGAGGTTCTATGCGTCTTGGGCAGTACCCTGCGGTTTTGCAAAAGGGTTCAGTAGTTGCAAGGGCATACAAACAAACAGATATTCTTGAACGACACCGACACCGGTATGAAGTGAACCCTGCATACATCATGGAGCTTGAAAATGAGGGACTTATCTTTTCAGGGAAGTCACCAGACGGACGTCTTATGGAAACCATGGAGCTACCAACAGAAGTTCATCCATTTTTTGTAGGAGTGCAGTATCATCCAGAATTGCAGGCACGGCCGTTGGATCCTCATCCTTTATTCACAGCTTTCATCCGTGCAAGTTACGAAAGCAAATAAATCATCTCTAAGTAACAGAGTCACGCAATCTACTTCGTTAGACTACGAGAAAAAGGGCCTCACCGTACGTTAAGTACGGCTCGGCTCTTTTTTCTTGTCTTCCTTGCGTCTCACACAATTCTCTTACTTAGATAAGTAAGAAAGATATACTTGTTGCTTAAAGGGATCATTTTCTGTTTATCTCGGTTGGTGTATACTGTTCATCTAAGGACTAAAAGCTAACAACTAAGGACTAAATTTATGTTTCAGGGAAATTGGAAATGCAGCAAATGTGGGGGAGCTATTACAGAATTACCATTTCAGCCAAGAGGGGAATCGGGATTAACGTGCAAAGCGTGTTACGGAAAACAAAAGGACTCAGAAGCTGGGACTGCGGCAGAAATGCCTGATGGTGCAATGCCTGCTGCAGACGAGGTACCAGATTTTCCTGAAGACGCAGGACTCGCAGGAGAACAACCGCCAGCACCTGATTTTGAAGAGATGGCACCAGCAGGCGAGAAGCCAAAAATCGCTGGTGACTGGAAGTGCGCAACGTGTGGAAATGCGATCACAAGCCTGCCATTTGAACCACGAAGTACTGAGAATTTGAAATGTTTAGATTGTTTCAAGAAAAGTAAAGCCTAAGGACACCGTACATACAAAAGACCGACACCTTTGGTGTCGGTCTTTTGTATGAGTAAGGGGACAAAGTACATTGCGCGCTCTCACACATAGCGCGATACTACGGGTATATGAAATATGCATCACTTCTCACACTCTCTCTATTTGTGCCAATGTTCGCCTCGGCTCATACGCGCTGGTTTGCAGAGACTTCATTAGAAAAATACGTCACAACTGAACCAACACTGCTGTATCTTTCAGTCTGGGCATCAATCATGCTTATTGTGATTCTGGCAGGAATTATTTGTCATCAACGAAACCATTTCCGCTTAGGATTTCTTCGTCCCAAAGCAAGTCATGCGTACGAACGAGCTGCGTCTACTTTTGCGATGGTAACGGGAAGTTTTTTGCTTATTGCAGGGACGCATGAGTATCTCTTTTCTCCGAACCTTACCCATGAAGTAGGTATTCCGCATATGCTCATCTTCATTCAGATTTTTATTGGTATTGCGTTTATGTTGGGAATTGCAACGCGTACCTCAGCATTTATCTTGGGGTTTGTATGGCTGAGCACCTTCTACTTCGCAGGTTGGGTTGCAGCCTTGGAAGATGTTTGGATTCTCTCAACAGCAATGTTCATTGCCGTAATGGGAAATGATTACTTCTCGCTGATCTCTTTCTCATATTTTAGAGAGAAACTGCAAGCATTTAAAGAATATGCACTCTCGTTCCTTCGTTTAGGAACTGGCGCAACATTAGTAGTGCTTGGACTATCCGAAAAAATTCTTGCACCAGAGTTTGGTATTAATTTCCTCAATCTCCATCAATGGAATTTCATGCAGGTACTAGGTTTTCCGTATTCAGATTACCTTTTTGTACTTTCTGCAGGATCAGTAGAGATACTATTTGGAATCATCTTTATCTTGGGAGCAGTAACTAGACTCAATGCATTGATTGTTGCGATCATATTCACTATCCCGTTGTTCCTGCTGGGACCAATTGAACTAGCAGGCCACATTCCACACTTTGCTGCAGTAGTCCTACTCCTATTGTTTGGTAATGGTGGTCATTTCCTAATGTTTAAAAAATACCCCGATGCGCAAGTGGGACAGGGAAAGTGATGCTGTAATTTTTAAAGTATTATGGTACTCTAATGCGCACAAAGCTTCTAATTTAGGTTAGCGGCCGGTGATCATACCCGATCGTCTAATGGTAGGACTACTGTTTTTGGTGCAGTCAATCCAGGTTCGAGCCCTGGTCGGGTAGCACTTAGTAAAAACACTCCGCAAGGAGTGTTTTTACTTTAGTGCTACGCGACAGAAACAGTCTGGGAGACTGTTTCGTCAGGGCTCGAAAAGGTTGCCTGATATTTCTCAAGAAATATCGACAACCTATACTGCTCGTGTAACGAGAGAGACCTCTGGTCAGGTAGTTAACAATGATATAATCTAAATATGACTACCTGGCTTCTTTTTAACATTCACACCATAAACCTCCTATACGCAATCGCCGGCCTGTGTGTCCTTGCACTAACACTCGGCCTTATCTTTGATTATGTTTCGAATAATCAAAAGCTCTATCAAAAATTTGTTGCCCCATACATATGGCCCATTTTGGTGCTCACAAGTATTGGTGGTGTTGTTACAACCTTACTCTACTCTGAGGTGTTTGGTTTTATACCGTGCTCTCTTTGCTGGCTTCAGCGCGTGGCTTTGTACCCATTGGTTTTCTTGGCGCTGGCTGCGTTCAGGCGTAAAGACACAAAACATTTTCCAGTGTACGCAATAGTGCTGTCTGTCTTCGGCTTACTTGTTGCCGTGTATCATTACATCTACCAATCGCTACCACAAGATCTGCACGAGTCCGGCCTTTTGCCATGTTTGGCAGATGGTAGTGCTGATTGCTCAAAGAAAGTTATGGAAGTGTTTGGGTTCGTAACATTTCCGTTTCTTTCAGGGGTTCTCTTTTTATTCTTTATTATCTTATGTCTCCACTTATTTCGAGCAAATAAGAATACATAATCATTCTGACCTATAAAATTCTAATTTTCTTTGAAATATATCCTCATAATCGACGTATAATAAGTATTACAAGAATAAACATATACATATATGAAAACTGATGCAGAATTGAAGAGAGACAATCCGGAGCTATACAAGGTAGCTCGAGAAAATGGAACGGAAGCACGGTTTGCAGGCGCATATGTCGATGAGAAGACTGATGGTATGTATCACTGCGCAGTGTGTGATGCCGCTTTGTTTTCTTCAGAAGCGAAGTTCGACAGTAAGTCCGGGTGGCCGTCGTTTACTGACACTGCAAATACTGAGGCTGTGACATTAATTTCAGATGATAGTCACGGGATGCGTCGCACTGAAGTACGATGTAAGAATTGTGAGGCACACCTAGGTCACGTATTCCCGGACGGTCCAGAGAAAAATGGAAATACCTGTGATCGGTATTGCATTAATAGTGTGTCGTTAGACTTAAAAGAAAGTTAGTATGACAAAGAAAGCATATATCGCAGGTGGATGTTTCTGGGGACTCGAAGATCTCCTAAGGACCCAACCCGGCATCCTCGAAACAGAAGCTGGCTATACGGGAGGAAACAATGATAATCCAACATACGAAAATCATAATGGACATGCAGAAGCTCTTGAAGTGACGTATGACGACACAATAACTGACTATAAACATATCTTAGATTTCTTCTTTCAGATTCATAACCCAACAACATTGAATCAACAAGGGAATGATCGAGGAACTGCGTACCGTTCTGCTGTCTTCTACCAAACTGAAGAGGAGAAACTGGCTGCACAAGAAATGATTGATATCGTTGATGAGTCAGCGCGGTGGAATGATCCTGTTGTCACCACACTTGAACCGTACACTCGGTTTTGGAATGCTGAAGGATATCATCAAGATTATCTGCAGAAGAATCCAGGGGGATATACATGCCATGCGATTTATTTTGATTCGTATCTAAATGAATAAGATAACAAAACACGGTCTATAGACCGTGTTTTGTGTATACTAACTTTATATGAGCACATCAAAAGAGTTTCTTGAATACACTCTCGACCTCCTTTCCTCTGTCGGGCCTATACAAACTACCCGTATGTTTGGTGGGGTACTACTTAAAGTGTCTGGTGTACAACTTGGGGTTATTTTGATGGAAACAATATATTTCAAAGTGACTGACCCTGCGCTACAAGATAAATATAAGAAAATGGGCTCTACGCAATTTACCTATACGCGTAAAGATAAAAAAGATCCAGTAATTATTAAAAATTGGTGGTCAGTGCCAGAAAAAGCTTTAGACAATGCTGAAGAAATGACTGCACTAGCTCAAGAAGCACTTGCACAGAATACAGAATAATATGAAATATATACTACATAATTACCGCCGATGTCCATTTTGTATACGGGTACGGATATTGTTATACCTAAAGGGAATTGAGCATGAGGTTGTAGAAGAACCTTTGCGAAAATGGACCACTTGGATGCAAGAATGGAGTACACGCGCCAAAGAGCGTCCTCGGATTCCTATCTTGCGCGGCATTGATGCTGAAGGTACGGAGAGGGTCTTCACTGAGTCTAACGAGATAAACCGCATGCTTAATGCTCTTGATGGAAAACCTACGTATACTCCCAATGTTGAAAGTATAGAGTATGTAAAGATGATCGACTGGTTTACTTGGTGTGACACAATATTTAAACAACAAGTTGATCTTTTTAAATATGGAAAAAATCTGGTTATGGATGCAGATATGCATAGTACACACGTGCACGGGTTGCGGACAATGGTGCAAAAAATTGAAGACGAACTTCCTTCAGGATATCTCTTAGGGGAAAAACTTTCACTGGCTGACATTGCTATCATTCCATTTGTCAGGCAGATAATGAGAACGCGCGGTGGGGAGTTTGATTTTACAGACTTCCCAAAAGTGGCGCAGTGGACACAAACAATTACTGAAACTGATTGGTTTAAGAACGACGTTATGAAAAAATATCCTCTGGCACCAATGGGACTATAGATATAAGTGATCGTTATTTTTTGGTATACTTTTGCTAATGATTCATGAACAAATACAATATGTTGAGTTTCTTTCTAAAGATCTTGGTGTTGCGAAAAAGTTCTATTCAGAAAGTTTTGGTTGGTTGTTTACAGATTGGGGTCCTGAATACATTGCCTTTGAAGGGGAACATGTCAGTGGAGGGTTTACCCTTGGAGAACCAGTAAAAGGAAGTATTCTTGTTATCCTGTATTCTAAAGATCTTGCACAAACATTGGAATCAGTACACAAAGCAGGAGGGGTTATTGTAAAAGAAATATTCAGCTTCCCGGGAGGAAGACGTTTCCACTTCAGTGATCCTGACGGAAACGAGTTGGCAGTATGGTCAGACGTATAATATAAATACTATGGAAAAAATTAAAATACGAGAAGCATTAGCAAGTGGATGGAATGATTTTGCACGACGACCGGGATATTTATTTAGTATCACATTAGGAGTTTTTGTACTTTTTGCTATTTCCTTGGGGAACGCGGTGGTAACTGCGCTGGCATATATTCTCTACGGAGGGTATATCGCTGCACTACTTAATCATCACCGTGGAGAGAAGATTCGTTTTGATGACATGATACTTACTGACACACGATGGATCTCGTTTGCATTCTTAGCGCTGATTAAGGGGTTGTTTATTATGCTTGGACTTGTCTGTTTGGTTGTACCAGGAGTGTACCTTGCAGTGCGTTGGATGTTTGCAGAAATGCTCGTAATCGATAAGGGAATGAAACCCTTGGAGGCGCTTAAAGCAAGTAGTAGCTTGACCGAAGGGCATCGTTGGAAATTATTTGGCTTCATGCTCCTTTCTCTATTGATTGTGGTATTGAGCGCATTTGTACTGATTCTTGGTGTGGTTGTTGGATCGTTAGTGATTACATTTACGGTAATTGCATTGTATGGACAGCTACAGAAAATTGCACAAGAAGTGCCAGCCCTTGATGCTTCTGATGAGGAAGGCACTAGTGCTATTGCATAAATACCTGAATGTGCTTTAATGTCGGGGACAAAGCGCGCTCTCGAAGAAATAATCTCAAAAGGAAAGTTGAAACGGTGTAGTGTAGGTTTGTAGTTAGAAGATAATCCTCATTTCAAAATGACAGGAAAAATTGCACGCGTTACAGATCGTGGATTCGGGTTTATTACACCTGATGAAGGCGACAAGGACGTATTCTTCCATGCTAAGGATGTTATTGATGTAGAATTCAATGACCTTCAAGATGGAGATGCTGTAACATTTGATGTAGAAGAAGGACCGAAAGGACCTGCTGCAACAAATGTAGCTAAGGCGTAAGCCTCGTTACACACAAAAAATCACTGCCCTCGGGCAGTGATTTTTTGTGTCTTCATGCTCTTTATACAAATGGATCTTTCTGCACATAGATGGAAATAGTACGACGCTTCAGCGCCTTACCTTTGGAGACGTGTTTGTGAGAAGGGTAGGCCTTGTGCACAATAAATTTCTCTTCAAGAAATTCAATAAGTTCTTGTTCACCGTAGGCAAATTCCTGCACTCCAATTACTGGATGGATGTATGATCCATCTTCGGTCCCCGGCTTTTCTGCAATGAGCCGTTTGGTGTGAATGTCACCATCTTTGAGGAACGTCTTCATAAACAACCAACCACCTGGTTTGAGTACTCGGTGTACTTCGTCACGTAGCATCGCACGATCCTCTTTTTTGAGGAAGTGGGAGCTCATCATATCCAGAGCAAATGTTTGAGAATTGTCAGGCTCAGTAATAGCTCCTGCCATGGTGCGCACTTCATAACGGAGATTAGTTCCTTCAGAAATTGTCTTTGCTTCTTTAATAGCAGCACTTGAAGAATCGTATCCGACACCATGCATACCGTATTCCTTGGCAAGATAGAGTAAGTTTCGGCCGTTACCACACCCCATGTCAATTGCTGAACTTGTTGGGTTCAGTAAGGTTCGCTTGGTTTGACGCTCTAACCATCGGGTAAATTTTTTCAAATCAGAACCAGCCTCAACTGACATTGAGAGATGTTCGGCGTTTGTGTATTCCTGATCCCAGAATGCAACACCGTGTCGCTTGTTTTTGTTGTTTTTTACGTGCCGTGCCATAGAGTCATTATCTAGTGCGCCAATTAGACCATAAAACTTGCTACTTTTGCAAATTATTGTACTGTGTGGTGCATGGATGAAAGATACTTATTTATATATGGAAAGCATGCGGTACTCGAAGCACTAACGTTTCGACCTGATGTTATTGCCTCGTTATCAATTCGAGGAGACGTAAAGCACGAAATACCCCGTGAACTTCTTTCGCGTGTGGAAATTGTGAAAACTTTTTCAGGAGACAATGTCCCACCTGAGGTAGATCGCAAGGCAGTTCATCAAGGAATGATCGCAAAGATTGATCGGCAGAAGTTGGTCCTTACATACGATCAGTTTAGAGAACAACTCGAAGTTACCAACGACACCTGTCTAGCAGTCCTTGGCGAAGTACAGGATCCGCACAACGTAGGGGCTGTGGTGCGTTCAGCTGCAGCCTTTGGTGTGTCAGCAGTACTTATTCCAAAGCACCGGCAAGCTGGTGTGACCGGTACTGTGGTAAAGGTATCTGCAGGAATGGCATTTAAGATTCCGTTGGTTGAAATTGGTAATGTGAATCGTGCTATTGAAGATATGAAGAAGGAAGGCTTCTTTATTTACGGACTCGATGGAGGAGGGGACACAAGTATGGTTACTGAGGATTTTTCAAAGCCAACCATGTTTGTGCTTGGTAATGAAGGTGAAGGTATTCGAGAGAAGACAAAAGAACATTGCGACATGATCGTGAGTATCCCAATGCATGAACGTTGCGAATCACTTAATGCATCAGCCTCTGCTGCGGTGGCTTTCTATCAGTGGTCTGCACAACATCCAAAAGCATTGAAATAAACTTCCAAACCGGATAGTAATTTTGATATAATTCTTTTATGAAAACACAATATACACATTTTGCAGCGGGGATTCTTATGGGAGGATTACTGGCGTTATCTTATGTACAATTTTCGGATGACAAGACGCTGACACAGGATGAATTGCGTGCGCAATACTTTGCAACTGAAGTTGCGACGTTGGTAAGTCCGCATAATATTCGAGAACGAATTGATCATCGTGACGATGCTTTTATTTTAGTTGATGTGCGAGCTGAAGCTGACTACGAACGTGAGCACGTTGTTGGTGCTATTAACATTGATACCTCACGAGACTTAGATCTTATTCTCGCTGACTTCAAGGAATTGCCTGAAAACAAAGAGGTGATTGTTTATTGCTACAGTGCTGCATGTATGAATGGACGCAAGGCAGGAAACTTCCTTGCGGAAAATGGTGTGTATGTGCAAGAGATGACTGTTGGCTGGAATGAGTGGCGATACGATTGGGAAATGTGGAATTACGAAACTGAATGGGACGAGAAAAAAGTTGAGGATTACGTTGTGTCAGGAATGGAACCTGGTGAACTTCCTGAGTCTGATGGCATTCCATCCCCATGCCCTATTGGAGGAAGTTTAAGCTGTTAATGATGACTGATATTCCTCAAACAGTCCGCGGACGCGTTATCACTGAACATAAAGCAAGCTACGTGGTAGTAGCGGATTCCAAGGAGTATGTTGCATCAATTCGTGGACACTTTCATGAAGGTGAGGCGACACAATTTCCTAAGGTGGGAGATTATGTGGTGCTTAGTGTACTTGAGGATGAGAAAGCAATTATTGAATCTATTGAACCTCGTCGAAGTGAAGTGAAACGTAAGTCCGCGCATGATGATACGGTTCAGGTAATGGTTACCAATGTCGATTATGTTTTTATTGTGATGGGGCTTGATGATGACTTTAATCTACGACGTCTTGAGCGATATTTAGTGCTTTCCGAACAGGCGAATACAACTCCTGTGATTATTCTCAACAAATCTGACGTAGTTGATAACATCGCATTGTACGTGGGACAGGTTTCTGAAGTTGCAGGGACAGCTCCTGTACATGCAGTGAGTGCTATAACGGGAGCGGGGATGGAAATATTCGATGAGTACTTTACCGATGAAATAACGGCAGTGCTGCTTGGTTCTTCTGGAGCGGGGAAGTCTACTATCACAAATCACTTGCTAGGCAATGAAACACAAGACACGAAAGAGGTTAGGTCGTTTGATAGTCGTGGTCGGCACACAACAACTACACGTGAACTCTTTAAACTTCCTAATGGGGGATATTTAATTGATACACCAGGAATGCGCGAACTCGGGTTTGTTTCTGAAGAGGATATTACCGATGGTACCTTTGCTGATATTGAAGTTTTGACCTACGCGTGTAAATTTCCTAATTGTGATCATGTTAAAAGTGCAGGGTGCGCGGTACAAACCGCGATTACAGCTGGTGAGATAAATCAGAAGCATTTTGATAATTATGTAAAGCTTCAGGCGAGGAAGTCTGAGACGAGGAACGCGAGGAAGCGGGACTAGAGGGGATACCAATAAAGAGCACGGCTTACAGCCGTGCCCTTTATTGGTATACTAAAGTCATATTAATGAAATAACCCTAAAGGTATGTTTGAAGTGATACACGAATTTGCAGTATTGGGAACCGCGAGCTTTATGATGGCGTTGGCTACTGTTTGGTATTCACCGATGTTGTTTGGCAAGATCTGGATGAAAGAAACGGGTCTCACCGAAGAAAAAATACAAGCAGCGGAAGTGCATATGATCAAGCACATGATTCTTACATTTGTAAGTTACACAATCATGCTTGGATTACTTGCGTACTTTCTTGCATACGTACCGTTACTATCTGTTACAGCAATACAAGCAGTTGGGATGATTTCTCTTTTTGTAGCTGCTTCTGCAGTTGGACCTACTCTATTTGAAGGACGGTCACTACAGTATTACGCAATTCGCGTAGGGTTCTACGTACTGTTTATTATGCTCGGTACTTTTATTTTAGAATTTTGGCCTTGGTAAACTATCTATAACATATGATTAAATTGTTCTTAGAAATAGTCTTTGTAGTTACACTTGTTGTGGTCGGTGTATATGCATTTTCTTTGTATTCTGACAATATCAAAGAACGATTTAGTACGAAAGATGAATTGTACACGGTCCATGTTGGTCTTGCGACAGTAACAGCAACGGTTGCTGATACACATAGTGAAAGAATGAAAGGTCTTTCAGGAACGGATTCATTACCAGAGTTTGGTGGAAAATTATTTGTGTTTGATACTAATGATCGGCACGGCATTTGGATGAACGACATGCACTACCCCCTAGATATTATGTGGTTTGATGATCAGTTAGAGCTAATACATATAGAAAAAAACATAAAGCCGGATACGTATCCTACGGTATTTACGCCAGAACAAAATGCACGATATGTACTTGAGGTGAATGCGTATTTTACTGATGATTTTAATATACAAATCGGTAGTAAGTTGGCGCTCCCTGGCCGCTTTGTGCAGTAGTACCTTCATAAAATTGCAATTTTATTTTAATGTGGCATAATGCATGCACGCAGATGGTTGCTTGTATGTATCATATGGTACGTACAAGAGGAAAGTCCGGACATGTTTTTCTATTTATAGATCAAAAAAGGTAGCGGGTAACTCCCGTCGTAATACATTGTATTCAGAGGTGCGAGCAGTGACGTTGGACCCGAAAGGGAAAAATATCCCCTTGGGATAAATCTTGTGGGCAACCACGAGGGTGAAACGGCTAAATCCTTACTTGCATGCAAGGCCGTGCCTATTTTATATAGGAGAGCCGCATGAGGTATGTAGCAATACATGCCCTAGGTATATGACCATCCTAGAATTTTCTAGACAAAATCCGGCTTATCGCGTATACAAAAAACCTCCGTATGGGGGTTTTTGTATATATGGTATTCTTTAGGTATATATTATTTAGGGATTAATGGATTAGCACATGTATGCAGGAATCATTTCACGCTGTTTCACAGCAACAAGAAGAACGGAAGGATAAGATTGAAGTTTCGCTACGCACTATTGCACAAAATAGTATTGTAGTAATTTTTGGTTTACTACCATTGTTCTTTATCCCAACGGTGTATGCACCTTTTGGATACACAAAAACATTATTTATTATTGTAGGCGTATTCGTTGCACTTATTTTCTTCAGTCTTTCAGTACTTCGTTCTGGAAAGATTACCTTTACTGCGCCATGGGCACTTGTTGCATTCTGGGGGATAGCCATTGTAACTGCCGTGTCAGCACTTCTCTCGGGTGACATGTATGATTCGTTTATCGGAGATACCTTTGGCGTGCAAACGGCGTTGTTCACACTTCTGTTGGCAGTAACCGCAAGTATTTCTTCGGTATTTGGACAGACCAAGTCAACGATTATGCGATTGTACGTACTTCTTACAGGAAGTGCGGTAATTCTAGGACTTTTCCATGTAGCTCGTATTCTCTTTGGAGAGAGTTTCCTATCCTTAGGAGTTTTTGGAGGTGCTACGAGTACGCCTATGGGTGGATGGAATGACCTCGGGTTGTTCTTCGGTCTCTCTATTCTTCTTTCGCTTGTTGCCCTTGAGCAACTTCCATTAACTAAGTGGGGGAAGATTCTCTTTTCTTCTGTAGTAAGCGTCTCATTGCTGATGCTCATGGTGGTGAACTTCTTTGCTATTTGGATCGTGCTTGCATTGGTGAGTCTCGTGCTTTTGATGTACACCCTCACTAAAGACCGATTCTCAGAACAATCTCTTGGTCTGGATACGCAACCCACCGTTTCTCTCTATTCTATTTCGTTGTCTACAATGGTGTTTGTCGTTTCCACACTCTTCATCATCGGAGGGTCAGCTGTAGGAGGAATCGTTTCTGACGTTACCGGTGTGTCGTATGTAGAAGTGCGACCTTCACTGGAAGCAACCGTTGATATTGCTCGCAATGTGTATCAGGAAAATGCATTTGTAGGAATCGGGCCAAACCGATTCAGTGATGCCTGGCGTTTATATAAAGACGCGTCAATTAACCAAACGCTTTTTTGGGAAACTGATTTCACCAGCGCAAGTGGGTTTATTACCACACAGTTTGTAACCGTTGGAATTTTTGGGGTAATCGCCTGGTTTACGTTCTTTGTACTGTTTCTGGCTGCAGGCTTCCGCATGCTTTTCAAAACAGTGCATGTTGATCGTTTTTGGTACTTCATTGGGACATCATCATTTGTTGCCTCAGGATATCTCTGGGGAATGTCGTTCTTTTATAATCCAGGGCCAACCATTCTATTGCTTGCTGCGATGTTTACTAGCATTATGTTCTTAGCTCACGGTACGCTCCTCAACGCTTCAACACGTTCCGTTTCTATTACTGCAAGTAAGCGTGCTGGGTTTATCTTAGTAGCAATTGTGATGTTGGTGATTGTTGGTTCAGTAAGCGTGCTCTATTACACCGGTCGCCACTATGCATCAGTGTATTCGTTTACACAGGCAATTAATGAAGTAACTCCGAACACAACCATTGAATCAGTCGAACAGAAAATTGCCGAGGCGTATGCAGTAAATCCAAATGACGTATATGCACGACAGCTTGCTGGATATCAACTTGCAAAGATGAATTCACTACTTGCATTAGCTGAACCGACAGCTGAACAACAACAGTTATTCCAAAGTGCAGCAGCAAACGGAGTAAACGCTGCACAGTTGGCGGTAGACACTGATCCAACGAACCCTTTGAATCATTCAACACTTGGCGCAGTATTTAGTATTCTTGCAGCAGCCGGTGTAGAAGGAGCAAGTGACCGCGCTAAAGAAGCATTTGGGCAAGCGCGACTACTAGATCCAACAAACCCGTCGTACGCTTTGCTTGAAGCACAGCTTGCTTCAAGAACAGGAGACCTTGAAGGAGCCCGAACTTCAGCAATTGCAGCAGTGCAACTTAAGCAGAACTACACCGATGCATTGTTTTTCCTGACACAGCTTGATATCGCAGCTGGAAATGTGGATGATGCAATTGCAACTACTCGAGCAATTATCTCTCTTGAACCAAATAACCCTGCACGATATTATCAACTCGGTATCCTTGAATCTTCAGCTGAAAATATTGAAGGCGCTATTGCTGCTTTTTCTCAAGCAGTAGTGCTTGACCCAAGTTATGCAAACGCACGATATTTCCTTGCTTTAGCTTTTGTTCAAAGTGGCAATGCAGATGCGGCATTAGAACAAATGAAAGTAGTACTTGAACTAAATCCAGATAACACTGATGTTGCTGATTTGGTGGCACAGCTAGAAAGTGGTGCACCACTTGAAGCTCCACAAACTGCAACTGAACCAATAGAAGAAGCCGAAGCGGTTTCTGGATCAGAAGAAAACGTCACTACAACCGAAGCTCCAGATACTCCATTGGTAAGTACGGTCAATACGGTGGCTGACGACACTTCAGAAGAAGAAGTAATTGAAGAACCAGCTGAAGTAGAAGAAGTAAACTAATATAATCATGGTGAAGCGGGTGATTAAAATGATGTATAAAGAAGTACGCGGTCTGCATCAGGCCGCGTATGTTCTTGCATTATTTGCGTTCGGTTCTCAGTTGTTGGCTTTGGTGCGTGACCGAATGCTTGCGCACCAATTTGGTGCAGGTATTGAGCTCGATATCTATTACGCCGCATTTCGTATTCCTGATCTGCTCTATGTATTGTTCGCGTCAACGCTGTCGGTGTACGTACTGATTCCGTTTGTTGTTTCTCGTATTACCGCTTCCGATTCTTCGCAGGCGAAGTTGGTGCTCGGGCAAGTATTTTCACTCTTTCTTATTTTCTACACGATCCTTGCTGGATTAGTCTGGGTACTGGCACCCTATATTGTGCCAGTAGTATTCCCTGGCATGCTTGAACAGGTTCCCGAGATTACTGCAGTATTGCGTGTGCTGTTGCTGCAACCGTTACTGCTTGGTGTCTCAAGTCTCTTTGGTGTGATTACTCAAATTGGACATCGATTCGTTTTGTATGCAATAAGTCCGCTAATTTATAATCTCGGTATTATCCTAGGTATTATTTTTCTGTATCCTGTTATAGGGGTCTCTGGTATTGCGTGGGGAGTAGTCTTTGGGGCACTAGGGCACATGCTCGTACAGCTCCCACTGGTGCGCCAAAGTGACCTTTCCTTTGGGGTAGTCACCAATTTTGACTGGTTACTTATTGGATCGATACTCAAGGTGTCGATTCCTCGCGCATTAACCTTGGCAATGCATCAGATTGTTTTGTTGATTTTGGTAGGTATTGCAAGTTTGATGACCGTTGGGTCAGTTGCTGTGTTTCAGTTTGCATACAATCTTCAGTCAGTACCGCTGGCAATCATTGGAGCGAGTTATTCAATAGCTGCGTTTCCTTTGCTTGCTGATTTGTATGCGCAAAAGAAAATGGACGCGTTTCGGATACACATTGTGACCGCCTTACGACATATTATTTTTTGGTCCGTTCCCGTGATTGGATTAATTATTGTCCTTCGTGCACAAATGGTGCGTGTGGTACTTGGAAGTGGAGCGTTTGACTGGGGAGACACACGTCTAACTGCCGCAGTACTTGCGTTGTTGTGTATTTCGCTTTTTGCACAGGCAGTTAATCTACTGTTGGTGCGTGTATTTTATGCAGGAGGGTATACCAAGATTCCGTTTCTTGTGACGCTCTTTGGATCAATAAGCGCAGTTGGGCTTACGTACTCTTTGTATGCATGGTATGTCGCATCTCCTGAGGCACACACTGCTATTGGAGTGCTTATGCGTACCAATGCCGTTGCTGGTTCTGAGGTACTCACCATTGCCGCCGCCTACAGTGTCGCAATTATCTTACAAGTCTGCGTACTCATGATTGTTGCCGCACGGACGTTCTCATTCGACACAGCATGGATTCCGTTACACGCGTTTCGGTCAGTGCTTGCCGCCGTGGTTGGAGGATTTTGTGCATACGCCGCATTAAACTTCTTTATTTTCGGAATTGATGAAGAAACATTTATTGGTATTTTCTTACAAGGGTTTATGGGGGCACTCGCCGGTATTCTTGGGGTGATTTTAACATACTATGTAGTGCGCTCTCCTGAGTTGTCTGAAGTCTTTAAATCATTTAAAGGACGTTTGTTCAAGACCGAAGTTGTGGTGTCGCAGGACGATGTACTTTAAATAATCAACAAAATTCTCGAATATTTCTTCGGCACTACATTGAAAACTTCATTCACCATATAATAAAATATGACTCATCTAGTTTTCAACTAGTTTCCCGAACTATCCTCAGAATTTTGCCGATTAAGACAGGGATATTTCTTTGCACTCGGTACCGGATTAAGGTAGAGTACGCACACTATATGGCTAAACAAATACGTAATTTTTCTATAATCGCACATATCGATCACGGCAAGTCGACGCTTTCTGACCGTATGTTGGAGGAGACAGGGACCGTGGAGGCACGTAAGATGCAAAACCAAGTATTGGACTCCATGGATCTTGAGCGTGAACGGGGGATTACCATCAAGATGCAGCCGGCCCGCATGGAGTACCTCAAAGATGGAGTCGCTTTTGAAATGAACTTGATTGACACTCCGGGGCACATCGACTTTTCGTATGAAGTATCACGAGCACTTAACGCGGTTGAGGGAGTGCTTTTATTGGTAGACAGTACGCAAGGCGTGCAGGCACAAACACTTTCTGTACTCCAGATGGCAAAAGATCTTAAGCTAAAGATCATTCCCGTACTTACCAAAGTAGATGTATCCTACGCACGCATCGACGAAGTATCTGAAGACCTTATTAATCTGCTTGATTGCGAACTCGAAGATATTTTATGTGCATCAGGTAAAACAGGAGAAGGTGTGCCAGAACTACTGGACGCAATCTGTGAACGTATTCCAGCACCAACCGTTTCAGGATCAGATCAATATCGAGGCCTTATCTTTGATTTTCAATATTCTAATCACCGCGGTATTATCGTTTACCAGCGGGTTTTCGACGGACAGGTGAAGAAAGGGGACAAACTGAAGTTTGCCATCAGTGGTAAGTCATTTCAGGCCCTTGAGGTGGGTATGTTGGCCCCAGAGGAGGTACCGACCGACCTTCTAACTGAAGGAGAGATTGGATACATCGTCACCGGTATTAAAGAACCCGGGGTTGCTGCAGTAGGAGACACATTGATGTTTGAAAAAAGTAACGCTGAAGCACTTCCGGGATACCAAAAAGCGCACCCAGTGGTATGGGCGTCAGTGTTTCCTGAAAGTCAGGATGACTTCACTATGCTCCGCCAAGCACTCGATCGTCTCCAGCTTTCAGACTCCTCACTTTCATATGAAGAAGAATCATCTGGTGTACTCGGGCGAGGGTTTCGTTGTGGGTTCCTTGGAATGCTTCACTTAGAGATCATTACTGAGCGACTGCGTCGCGAGTTTAATATTGAGCTTGTGATTACTTCACCATCAATTTCGTATGAAATCACCCACGATGATGGAACTGTTGAAGAAATTTATGCAGCGTCACGCTTCCCAGATCATGGAGCGAAGGTTACTATCCGTGAACCATGGATCTTGGGTCAGATTATTTTGCCACCAGAATATGTAGGAAATATCATGACACTTCTTTTTGATCATGAGTCAGGGGTTATTGATACTGAAGTACTTGGGGACGGGCGTAATCTTCTGACAATCGAAATGCCATTACGGGAACTCATGCGGGGATTCTTTGATAAGTTGAAAAATGCTTCAAGTGGATATGCATCACTATCTTACGAAATTGCCGAAATGCGTACTGCGCACGTGGCACGACTTGATGTACTGGTTGCTGAAGAGGTGGTCCCAGCGTTCTCCCGAGTAGTAGGGATGGCACGAGCTGAATTTGATGCAAAGGCAGTGGTAGAGAAATTGTATAAAACAATGCCGAGACAGCAGTTTGTAACAAAACTACAAGCAAAAGTACTCGGAAAAATTATTGCATCACGCTCGCTCTCAGCAATGCGTAAGGATGTAACCGCGGGACTTTATGGAGGAGATGTATCTCGTAAGAATAAACTTTTGGATAAGCAGAAGAAGGGGAAGAAAAAGGCGCTGGCAAGAGGAATGGGAAATGTACATATACCCCCTGACGTGTTTATGAAAATGATAAAGGACGATTAAAATATTTAGTAATTACTTTGTTGCAAAACACATCGTCATTGCCAGCGGAGCGCGACAATCTAGGAACACAAAAGACCGATACTTTAGTATCGGTCTTTTGTTATTTTCTGATGGCTATCCGTGTCCTCCAAGGAGAGAAGCACCACCAGAGTATGCAAAGATCATGCTAAGCACAATCAGGCTGGCGATTACCACCCAAACCCATTTCATTGCCTTTTTAGTCCGTTTATCATACATGAAGCTCATAGTTGTGTGCGTAGATTAATCTATAAAGTGCTAAAATAATAGCATAAAAAGTACTGATCTATGCAATTCGGCAAGAAAAACAACTATAAGACATATCTCTACTCCCGACCAGTTATTCTGGTACTCGTTATCATTGGTGTGGCGTTGGGAGTCAGCGTGTACGAACGGTATACCGTAGAGCGTGAGATGTCCGGCAGACGAGCACAGTCTGAAGCAGAATTAGATCGTATGGAAGAACGCAAAGTACAGCTGGAAGATCGAGTGGAGTATTTAGAAGGAGAACGAGGAATTGAGGAAGAGATGCGGAAAAATTTTGACGTTGCTCGGGAGGGAGAACAGGTAATTATTCTTGTAGGAGAGAATGAAGAGGTTGTAGAAGTCCAAGCAGAAGAAGCTGTAGCCCCTCCTTGGTATCTTTTCTGGCGGTAGTCTCGCACTTTTAAAACAGAATGGTATAATTCTTGCTATGGATAAAACAGTAACAATTTACAGTACTCCAGTTTGCCATTTTTGCCAGGCTGCGAAGGAATATTTTAAAGATAATAATGTAGAGTATACAGAAATTGACGTTGCTTCTGATCAAGAAAAGCGACAGGAGATGATCGAAATGACCGGACAGATGGGCGTGCCAGTGATCCGAATCGGAGACGATGTTGTGGTCGGCTTTGATGAAGCAAAGGTTGCGGAGCTACTTGCCTAGTTTATAAATACATAAAAAAGCACTGCCCCACGGGCAGTGCTTTTTATGCTACAGTATTTCCATCCAAAACCGCTCTCGTAGTTCAATGGATAGAACGAGTCCCTCCTAAGGATTAGATCTAGGTTCGATTCCTAGTGAGAGCACATGGAGCTATTTCCAATATTTTTTATTGGACTTATCTCAAGTTTCATTGGAAGTTTGGATTAGTTTTTTACAGGAATGTTTGCAGGGTCCTATTTGGGAACTAAATACGCTATAAAAATTGGCGACATTTGGTTACGAAGAATATTCTTAGTAACAGTGGTAGTGCTGTCAGTAAAACTTATTTCGGGGTATTAGGGTGATATAATTATTATCATGGAAACAGATACACAGCTACAGGCGCAGATTGATGCTTCTCATAAGAAAATGGAAGAACTAATGGAACGAAACTCTGAATTGCTTGAGGAGAACAATCACTTACTTAAAAAAATCCACCGTAATGGTCTCTGGGCTTTTTGGATCCGGATTGTATGGTATATCGCACTGGTTGGACTTCCGTTCGCATTGTATTTTTACGTACTGGAGCCATACTTTACTGCGCTGGGATCTTCGTATGATGTATTCCGAGCGGGTATACAAGAAATTCCTGGACTTAAACAATTTACAGAATGGATGGCTTCAGGAAAGGGGAACTAATAGTATTGAAAAAAATAGAGAAACAGGTACAATAGCACCCACGCACAGCGCACATGCTTGGGTAAGAGGAATCTTTCCTAAGCGACATTCGAACAAACTGCATGCAAGCATGCGCTTTGTTCATCATTTGCTTGGGTAGCTCAGTTGGTAGAGCATTCGATTGAAGCTCGAAGGGTCGGCGGTTCAAGCCCGCCCCCAAGCACCACATATACAAAAGACCACCCTAGGGTGGTCTTTTGTATATGTGGTGCTTGGGGAGTAACTGGCTCAGGCCAGTTACGTGCGGGCTTGAAAGGCGGAACCATGTTGCGCACAGCGAAGCGAGCACGACTGATGAGCCGGGGTAGCGAACACTTAGTAGAATTTTTACGAAGTAGAAATTATACTTAGTGATTCGTGACCGAGCCCGTAGTTACTTATGAGCGTAAGCGAATTTGTGACCGTCAGGACGAGCCCGCCCCGTGAATAACCCACTAGACATCAACCCACCACAAAGTATAATAAACTCAATGAAACTCACCCACACAATCCAAACTTGGAGCAGCTTCACATCCTGTACGCTTAAATCCGCACTGTAAGGCGTCTTTTAAGTATTTGTTAACAAACTCCCATTCTATTTAAAATCCGCCCTCTGAGGCGGATTTTATTTGTAAAATTTGTGACTCAGAATGTTCTTGCAAAAGGAGTACAGCTTATGCTGATGACTACACCAAAAACATCACTTGACCTAAATGTGGTCACACAGGCCCTGACCGAAACTATGCAGGTATATGCAAATCGGACAGGACTAACCACTGAGGAGAAAGTGACTGCACTCACTGAAAACTACAAGAGAAACATACTAGTTGAAGGTGTATTTAGTACAAGGACTGACATCCTTGGTCCACAACTACACTTTAAGGGTGTCAGTGGGGGATTGAAAACAGAAGTGAGCATTGGGCTATGACCCATAAAACAAAAGACCGATTCAAAGAATCGGTCTTTTCTTTATTTTGAAATTTTTGTCTTTACCTTCAAGCGAGTACTTCGATCTTTGTCTACCTTAGGCAATCGAATTTCAAGCAGACCATGCTTTTCTTGGGCATCTGCTTCATCAATCAATACCTCCTCTGGGAGGAGAAGTGTTCGGGTAAATGAACCCCAGAATAACTCTCGATGATAGTAGTCATCATTAGTTGCTTCTTGGTACTCTTCACGAATACCTTTAATGGTCACCATGTCACGTGTAATAGCAATATCTAAATCATCAGGAGACACTCCAGCAACAAGTGCTCGAATGACCACTGCGTCACCTGTGTGATACATATCTACAGGTAGTTCACCCTCCTGTACTTCCTCAACAGGTTCGTCTTCTTGTCCATGAAATTCTGAATCATCGTCTTCGTAGTGCTTGACTGAAACTTCATCATCTTCACCAAATTCATGTTCTTCGTCCAGAACATCGTCATACTGCTCGCCGTTGGTGACGGAGCCAGTGAGTCGTTCTAGGAATGATAATTTTTTCATAATGATGTGTATTGATGTGCTGGGTTATGACGTGCTTCTATTAGTTTAACCTTTTCAAAGAGAAGAAGGAGGACAATTATGCCCATCCAAACAAATAGGAAGACGCCTAAAATAGTTTCTCCGCTTGAGTCCATTATAAAAAAGTTAAACAAAGCATGCAACACGATAGCAATGAACAACCCAAGAGTTCCAAATGCGAGTTTCATACGGTTGCTCTTGTAATACGCAAGCGCTAAAAATGCTCCAACGGTACCTGAGGCCAATACATGTAGTAATGTTGCACCTAAAAATCGAAGTTTTCCAGTAGTTAAGGTCTTCACTGCGTCGCCTGCAACAATCGGATCAAATATAAATAATGCATTCTCAAGTGCTGCAAACCCAAGTGCGATAGTGACCATGTAGATAATAAGATCAATAGGCTCGTCTACTGCTTTGTTCCATAGAATGATAACTAATGCAGCAGCGTATTTGAGTACTTCTTCAATGATAACCCATGCAAATATTAAATTATCTCCAGAATAGATTTCTATTGCCAGGCGTTGTAAGGGAAGGGCTAATGGCACAACCATCATTCCACCGATAAATGCTAGTGCGATTAAGAGATATGGCTCAGGTCGTTCTTTGTCCTCGCGCAACCAAAACCATAGCCAGAAAAGAGCAGGTATAAGTCCACCTAAAAAAGCTATCGCAAATTGCGTTGATTCCATGTTGCTTAAGTATACCAGTACAAAGCGCGACAAATTATGCCGCGCTTTGGTTGGTGTGGGTTTACCCGCTAAACAAATGTCCAAGGTCCCCAGTTATTTTTGGTGGTGTGAGAATTACGCGCGCTTGAGTATCATCGATGTGTGCTTTGCAAATTAATAGCAGAAGCTCCTTTGGTCCTTTGGTTACACTTCCTTTGAACACAGAATCCGAATCACCATACAGCAGTGTCCCGCTGATTAACACTTCCTCCCCACTTGCTGTGTGCCCCCAGAGAGTTTCTGCTGAACTACTTACTTCATATAAATCAATGTCGGTATTAGTAGGACTTCCCATGCCCTCATCCTTTGTTGTTTCTGTAAGGTACCGTATCAAAGATGTATCGCAAAAACAAGTACAAAATAAAAGGCACATCGTTTGATGCGCCCTTTAGAGAATGTTACACGTTCGGTACGTGTATATATATTTTTCCAACCATATCGTCAATTTCTGCGGGTGTTTCTTTTAGTTGGTACGATGGTGTTCCCGAGTCGGGTTGTAGTGTGGCCAGATTTGTTTCTGAAACACCGCTACTCAGCTCAAGCTTGCCGAAAGATGAATGTTCCATAAATTTTCGCTCACCTTTATGTCGGCCGTCGTTGTATCTGCCGCTACCTATTTTGTACTCTACTCGGCCACCTGGAAAAATATTTAGAATTTTCACTGCTAGAGTCATTTTCTTACCCCTATAATACTTGACTTCTATCCTTAAGATACGATATATGAGTAACTGGGTCAAATAAAAGACTCTTGATACCACAAGAGTCTTTTAGCACTTCAAATATTATTTCTATACAATGGGCCAACTTTCAACCATCAATATATCTTGCCCCTTCATTTCTTTCGGAAGTTCTTGCCAGATTGTTTCCGTTACAAATGGCATAAACGGATGCAGTACCTTCAATGATGTTGTGAGATATTCTGTAAGAAGTCGTTGTCGTGACGCACGCACACCAGCATCTTCAGAAGCTAGTAGTGGTTTTGATTCTTCAATAAGTGTACTTGCGAAGTAATCCCACACGAAGTGATATACATTCTCAGCGGCCATATCAAACCGGTCATCATTCATCTGCTTAGTAATTTCAGTTACATGTGCGATCAGGTGTTCTTGGATATTCTGCGCGTCTTCATCGTTGAGTGTTGCGTCCTCGTCCATGTCGCTTGTTGCATCAAGTGTGAATCGTGTGATGTTCCATATCTTATTTGCAAATTTTTTGTATGCGTTGATCTTATCGGGATCAAGGTTCATGTCGTTTCCTGGAGCATTGTTTACCAACAGCCCCATACGTAATGCATCAGTACCAAATCGTTCCTGAATTTCGCTCGGTGCCGTTACGTTTCCCTTAGACTTACTCATCTTAAGCCCCTTCTTGTCGCGTACCATTCCGTGTAGGTACACTTTCTTAAACGGTACTTCACCGGTTCGGTATAAACCAAGCATGATCATACGTGCCACCCAGAAGAAAATGATGTCTTTCCCGGTCTCCATGGTGCTTGTAGGGTAGTAGTCTTTAAAATCATCACCATCAGGATATCCAGTTGTTGCTAATGGCCATTGTCCAGAAGAGAACCATGTATCAAACGTGTCAGGATCTTGCTCCATCTTTCCTTCACATTTCTCACACGTAGTAATAGTATCTTCAAGATCCACCTGGCCATGTCCACATTCTGAGCAGACCTTTGCAGGAATAGGAATACCCCAAACCACTTGTCGTGAGATGTTCCAATCTTCGATATTTTCCATCCAGTGTTTAAACACCCGTTCGTCGCGTTCGTTTACAAATGTCACTTCTTTGTTTACAACAGCTTCTAGCGCCTTTTCAGCAAGTGGCTTTGTTTTTACAAACCATTGCTCACGAATCTGTGGCTCGATTTCTCGTGAGCATTTGTAACAGCAGGGGACAGAGTTTTTGTATTCCTCATCAATCTTTACCAACAGCCCTTTCTCATCAAGTTTTTCAACAATCTTCTCCCGGGCATCTTTGATCGTCATCCCTTCAAACTCATCAGCAATAGGAAGGAGCTTCCCTCGCCAGTCGATGATTTGTTCGTAATCGAGGTCATGCCGTTTTGCAATATCAAAGTCGACTCCAGAGTGCCACGGAGTAATAGTCATCACACCCGATCCCATTTCAGGATCGCCGGCCTCATCCTTAATGACTGTTGCAGTAATGGGTCCATTGATCCACTCAAGTTCAATCTCTTGTCCGTGTTTGTATTCTGCGTAACGCTCGTCCTCTGGGTGCATCACCACATACTTATCACCAAACTTTGTTTCAGGGCGTGCTGTACCAATTACAAAGGGTCCGTACTGGAAGTAGTAGAATTTCGATGTTCGTTCATCGTGCTCTGTTTCGAGGTTTGACAGGGAAGTCTGATGTTTCGGGCACCAGTTCACAATACGTGCCCCTCGGTACAATAGTTCATCTTCCTCAAGTTTTTTAAATGTATCGTATACCGTTTTGATTACTCGGTCATCAAGAGTAAAAAGTGAGCGTGACCAGTCGCATGAAGCTCCAAGTTCACGAATCTGATTCTCCATGAATGTCTTGTTTGTCATCGTGAAATCCATGATTTCGTTATAGAGGTCTTTAGGATCCATTCCGAATCGTGAGCGACCTTCTTTCTGGAGTTTCTTTTCGTATACCACCTGTGTTTCAAATCCAGCATGATCAGCACCAGGGAGCCAGAGAGCTTTCTTCCCACGCATACGTTCAAACCGCATCATTGTGTCTTCAATAGTGAACACCAGGCCATGACCTGCATGTAGTGAACCGTTTGCATTTGGCGGAGGCATCACAATAGTGAACGCTTCATCGCGCTCTCCAGGAAGGTTGTCAGGATTAAAATACCCAGAATCTTCCCATATTTTGTAGATGTTTTTCTCGTGCTCTGCCGGGTCGTATGGTTTTAGAAACAGCTCTGGAATGTTGTTTTGCTCGTTCATGGATTACTTTTAGTTAGAGACCGATAGTAGCACGATTTTTTATCTTGTTAAAGACCAAAAAGGTCTGAAAAGCTTAGCTTTTCAGACCTTTAGGATTTCTCTAGATGTTACTCGTCAATACTCTTGTTGCCATCCGCCTTCATCAATCTCGCCGCCGCTGGATTTGATGCATTCATACTTTTGGCATGCCCTGAAAGAGCGATCATTATCGAATTATCGGTAGAAAGACCGGGGTTAGGGAAGTATATGGTTGTATCAGGATAGTTTTCTAGGAAGAATTTATTAAATGACTGCCGGATGAATTGACTAGCACTTACTCCACCTCCCACAATAAGTGTTTGTGCACCATGCTCGTCAAACGCTGTAGCAGTCTTCTTAAGGAGCACTTCTACCACTGCATCTTCAAAGTCGCGTGCAAGTGCCTGCGTGTCGTCTTCAGAAAGTTCCTTGCTATCAATTGCGTAGAGCACTGCTGTTTTTAATCCTGAGAATGAGAAATCTAGGTCTCCTGAGTTAATCATTGGTCGTGGAAGTTCTGCGTAGGGTGGAAGTTCACGCGAACGACCTTCACCAGCTAAGCGACTTATTTCCGGTCCACCTGGGTACGGCAGTCCCATCATACGTGCGACTTTATCAAATGCTTCACCAACCGCGTCGTCCCGTGTCTGTCCAATTTTTTCGTACTCGCCCCAATTCTTCATTAAAAGTAGTTCCGTATGTCCTCCAGAGATAAGAAGTGAAATAGCAGGGAAGGGAATTTGTGCAATCTTGTCATCTTCTTCAACATCAAAGAGTGATGCAAGTACATGACCCTCCATGTGATTAACGGCAACAACCGGAATGTTCATTAAGGTTGAAAGAGCTTTCGCAAAGTTAACACCAACCCATAGTGCTGGTTCAAGGCCTGGTCCTGAAGTTACTGCAATAAGATCAATCTCAGGACGTTCATGGCGTTGTGCAAAATCAATCAGCGCATCAGCAACTCCTTCCTCACGATAGAGAATTTCGTAGAGTTTTTCTTGCAGGTTTTGTGGAATTTCCTCGGTACTTTTGTGGAGGAGTTCAGCTTGCTCAAGTGCTTGTTCCATAAGTGGAACAATACGCTTGATGTGTTCACGCTTTGCCATAGTAGGGAACACACCTCCATAGGTCGCATGTATATCTACTTGGGAGTGCAGTGCGTCACCAAGAACCTCGTAGGTAGCTTCAGGAAACACACCTTCAGCCGTCACAAGGCTTACCGCAGTTTCGTCACACGATGTTTCAATGGATAGGATATTCATGAGGATACTATAGCAAAAAAAGGAAAAAGAGCGACCAATTTGGTAGCTCTTTCTGTGTTTATACAGGTACTTCTTTCATGTTGAGGCATTCAGGTGCAATACGACCTATTTTTGCAGTCATTTTTCCGATCTCACCAAGCTTCATGTCCTCAACTGCTTTGTACACTTTACTGCGATAGTCTTGGTAGGCATCGTCAGCGAAACTCCCACAACCCTTAATGGGCATACTTCCAAACTCAGTACCATCGAGTTGTTGCACGATATGTGTATCGCTTGCGCCATGGTAATACACTTTAGTGCGCACAGCGGCTGCTTCCACTAGTTCCGCTCGCAAAATATTCATTGACATGAGTCTCTCCTTACATTTTCTGCTGTCTAATATTAATCTACACTGCTTTATATAAAAGTAAACGGCAGATCTTCAAATGAATTTGCTTTGATACTTGCAGCATTCTTATGTCCACCACCTCCGTATTTCTGAGCAATTTCTGAAACATCTGTTTCTCCGATGCTTCGTAGTGAGATACTTACAGCACCATTGTTGTGATAGTACACGATACCTATTGGTGTTTGTTCTTCCACAAGGTTAAGTTCAGCTAGTTGATTACCAAGAATAGAACGATAGATACGTGATGCATTGATCGCCCAGACCTCATGACCTTCAAAAAGCACCCGTTCTTTGTATTGCATCAATTTTGAAACAAGGCGATCTTCAAATTTAGCTAAGAGCGCACCCTTTGCAATAAAGTTGATGAGCTTGTCGTTATCTTTAAGTTCGTCAATAAGCGCATCCCATGCTGTAAACGTTACGTCGTATTGTCCAAGGGCGACGTTGTACTCTCGATTTTCAGGCAGAGCAAATCGCCACAGATCGTGATCTTCTACATATTCTAAGAGGGGAGGTACTTCAGTATCAGGATGGAAATATTTCCATGAGAGTACCGCACCAGAGTGATCGTTATCAAAGATATTATTTTCAAAACTCTCAACCGCTTCCTTTGCGGTCTTGTGATGATCAATAACTATTACTGACTTGTTGGTGTCTAGAAGTAATTGCAGTGTCTCCTTAGAGTATGAGTAATCAAGGATATAGACCTCTTTGTCGATAAGTCCCTCAGGAGGAGTCTCGCTCCCAGTCTTCTGGGGGATATACGATGCGTCCTCACCAAACTTTTTCCACGCTGCGTACGCACTACCAAAACCATCACGGCAATCCGCGTGGTAGATGACGACTGTGTTTTTGAGTGTTTCCATAATGATGTAAATAAATACTATGTGTCCGGTACAAGACTTGAACTTGTGACCTCCACAATGTCAATGTGGCGCTCTACCAGCTGAGCTAACCGGACACACAATGTTTATTTGAGTAACAGTATACCGAAATCGTTTTAAATATCTATCTAAAGAGAGAAAGTCCATCTTCGATAGCCTCTTGGATTTTTATGTTCTTGCCATACTCAGAGCTTTGTAACTGCTCTTCGGATTGTAAATGCTGACTTATGAGATGTACAAAGTTTTGCGCACGCATAATTTGGTCGAGACATAGTGGATTTTTCTTCTGGGCGTAGTCTGCAAAAACAGATAGTTGTCGTTCCATTTCAGTAATGATTGCATGTTGTGCTATGTGTCCAGGACCTCCGTCTTTTACACGCGCGAGATCCTCCATTACACCGAGGTCTAGTGCGGCTACAACTCTAGGGACGTCTAAAAGTGGGCTACGTTCACCTGTTTGTGCAGAGGGGAAGTACCGTACTGTACCTAGGTGGTTATCTTCTGCGTCGTATTGATCAATTTCGTCTTTTATTCTTTGGAACTTACCCTTGAGATTTTGTGAAAAGGATATATCCACACCAATACCTAGGTGGTCAGATTTTTCTCCTTTAGTAAAAGCTACAACAAGATCTATCCCGTTAATGATATCGTCGTATTCAGAAGTTTTAATGGCCTTGCAGTATGGTAGCCACTTCCCGACGTTAATACCCTTAATGACTTGGTACTCAAGCACTTCAGCAAGTTTACTAACCTCACCAAAGGTTAACCCGCCAGCTCCTGGATTTTTATCATGTTCCCTAATTTTCTTCTTCATTTTTTCCACATGTCTTCGATCATCAGCGATCATCTCATCATCAAAAGGAGAACTAAAGTCTTCAGGCTTGACTGCAATTTTTTTCATAATCCTTTCAATTTGTGGATGTAAAGGAAGAAGTTTTTCAGCAGTTGCTTTTATGTGATCACCCCGATTTTCTCGGTCGATGGTTTTCATTGCTGCTCGTTCGGGATTCATAACTACATCATACAGTATCTATTTATCACGGGATAGATTTTATTTTAGAGGAACTTGGGTATATACTAAAAAAATGATTATTCTCTACCCAACTGAAACTCTGTATGCGCTGGGCGTTAATGCGCTTGATGAAGCTGCTGTTGAGCAACTCTTTGCTTTGAAAGGTAGAGATATGTTACAGCATTCTAGTTGGCTTGTTCGTGATGTGGAAGATCTTAAGAAGTATGCTCACGTTCCTTCTAAAGCAGAAAAAATAATTGAGAAATTTTTACCGGGATCATTGACGTTGATTTTGAATGCTAATGATAAAGTCCCTGACTTTCGGCGAGGAACGGAGAATGAAATTAGTTTTCGTATTTCTTCAGACCCACTTACTCAAAAAATTATAGAAGCTTTTATGGAAGAGAATGATGCACCTCTCACATGCACAAGTGCCAATGTGCATGGAGCACCAACCTTCTCAACTCCTGGGGAAATACTTCAGCAATTTGGAGAAAAGGCCCAGAGAATAGAAAAAATTTATGATGATGGTCCACGTAAAGCTCTGGCCTCCACCATTGTGCGAATTATTGACGATACGGTTACAATTTTGCGAGAAGGAGATATTTCTGAGGAAGAAATTAGACGTGTTTCTGGAGAAGTTGTGTCTGCACAACAGGACAAACGTTGATTTGTGTAGACACACGAAATCAACGTTTGTGCAATCATCGTTTATTCAAAAATGTAAGCAAGCTTCCATTTTACTCATGACACTCGATTGTAAGATTCCAGCCGTATAAACGTCATAAAATACTTACGACGCTTTCTCCAGGGTGACAGGTATCGAAGGTAGAGTTTTTACAATATGAATACTGCAAAACAACAGAGCGCTATAAAAGCGCCATATACGGGAAGTATTCCTAATACACCGCTACGGTTTTTGTGGTATTTGGGGAGTAAGTATAAATTTCTTGGTCTGGTATCGTTCTCTCTTGTTATTGCCGCAGAAACATTAAACATAATGATCTTTTATGTTTCAGCAAAACTTGTTGATAATTTTACACTTGCAGAGTCACTGGCGGAGCAAAAAGAAGTTCTATATCTATGGGGAGGATTGTTCTTGCTGGTTTCAGCTGGTAACGGTCTTTTGTATCGATTAAGTGGGTTTACTGCAATACGTTGGATCATTAAGTTTCATAAAGACGGATACTCTAAACTTTATGATTATTTAACTACTCATAGTCATAATTACTTCAGTAATCGTTTCGCAGGTGCACTTTCAAATAAGGTTTCAAATGCAGTTGATAGCAGTGCAGGATTAATGTTCCAGTTGTTGTGGACCTTTTTCTCAGAATCTATTGGTTTAACAGTAACCTTGTTGTTATTCTTCACGATTGATTTCCGTATCGGATTTATCTTGCTGAGTATTTTCTTGGGAGTGCTTGTGTTCAACATTATTGCGGTTAAAAAACGTCGACCGTTGGTGGTTTCGTATGCTACCGCCGCTTCGAAATCTCGAGGAGAAGGGGTGGACACCATCACTAACATTTCAGCAGTTCGACAATTCTCGCAACGTCGCTTCGAGTTACATCGCCTTGGATCTGTCTTCACTGACCGAGCACATAAAGATATGAAGCAATCAATGTTTGGTGAATTAATAATGCTCGCTAACACCTGCTTCGCTATCATAATGATTGGAGTTGTACTGGTATTGCTGTACGCACTTCTTGCACAAGGCTCAATGACTGCAGGCACACTCGTGTTAGTCCTTGGTTTACTCGGACGAATTGCGTATATGTTTGTGACTATTGGTCATGCGATGAATCGATTTATTCGAGAATATGGGAATGTGGAAGAAGGCTTACGTGAAATATTAGTCGATCGGGAAATTAAGGATGTTTCAAATGCGTCAGATTTAGTGGTTGCAAAGGGTGCAATTTCTTGGAATAAGGTTCAGTTTGAGTATGGAACCAATGCCGTTTTTGATAACTTCGAGCTTAGCATTAAACCAGGACAGCGAATTGGTTTGGTAGGTCCTTCAGGAGCAGGGAAGACGACGTTCGTTTCCCTCTTACTGCGACAACACGATATTGATAGTGGAGACATTTTGATTGATGGACAGAATATTTCACAAGTAACCCAAGATTCATTACGTGAAAATATTGCAGTAGTTCCACAAGAGCCATTATTGTTCCACCGAACGATTCGTGAAAATATCGCATATGGAAAACCTGATGCTACTGATGAGGAAATTATCGCAGTTGCACAAAAAGCACAGGCTCACGATTTCATCATGCAGCTAGAGACTGGATACGATACGTTAGTAGGGGAACGAGGCATTAAGCTTTCTGGTGGACAGAAGCAACGAGTAGCTATCGCGCGCGCGATGCTTAAAGATGCACCGATCTTAGTACTTGATGAAGCTACTTCTGCACTTGATAGTGAGAGTGAGGTTGAGATCCAGAAAGCACTAGAAATTCTTATGGAAGGAAAGACCGTGATTGCCGTAGCACACCGACTTTCAACACTTCGTAAAATGGACAGAATTCTAGTATTGGAAACAGGGAAGATTGTAGAGGATGGTTCACATGACGAGTTGACTCAGTCAGGTGGAACATATCAGCGATTGTGGGAGCATCAAGCAGGAGGGTTTTTGCAAGAATAAAATAAAAACGGCACCCATGTAGGTGCCGTTTTTTATTTTATTCTTGTCCGTCCCATTCTGCCAAGAACTGATCAACGTAGGTAATCATAAAGTCATGCCGTTTTTCTGCCATCTGCCTCGCTGTATTGGTGTTCATCAAGTCTTTTAATAGAAATAGTTTTTCTTGGAAGTGGTTGAGTGTAGGAGCGGTAGTTTTTTTATACTCGTCCTTACTCATGTTGAGATTCGGAGGGATCGCCGGGTTGTAGAGGGCTCGCCCTTTATGTCCTCCGTAGTTAAAGGTCCGTGCGATACCGATTGCTCCGAGTGCATCGATGCGATCGGCATCTTGTACTATGTTCAGCTCAGGGGAGGTCCACTTCTGACCCTCGATACTTCCTTTGAATGAAATATGTCGAATGATATTTTCTACTGCAATAATTTTTTCTTCAGTAAAGTTCTGCGACTCAAGGAAGATCCTTGCAGTTTTTGGCCCAATCTCTTCATCCCCGTTATGAAATTTGGAATCAGCGATATCGTGAAGTAGAGCACCAAGCTCTACAATTTCCATATCTACGCTACCTTCAACTTCACCAATGTGCTTAGCAATTTTCCAGACACGCTCAATATGAAACCAGTCGTGACCACCTTCAGCCCCACCGAGTGTTTCTTGAACAAATTGTATTGTTTTTTCTATAATCATGGAGTGACTCCTTTTCATTAACAGTATACTTGGCGTAACTTAGTATGGGAAGTGGAAGTATTATATAGCATCGATGCTATATCAATTAACGTGATACAATAATTACATTATGTGCGGAATATTTGGATATGTAGGAAGTAGAACAGCAGAACCTATACTTATTGAAGGTTTGCGAACACTTGAATACCGTGGGTATGATTCTGCGGGTATCTACGTTCCAGGTTTTGGTGCCGTCAAAGCTGTTGGCCCTATTGATAATTTAGCAGCTGAAATCACTCAAACTATCCCTGGAACCTCAGGCATTGCACACACACGTTGGGCAACACATGGTCCTCCAACAGTAGAGAATGCGCACCCACATCAGGACATGAGTGGTGGCGTTTGGATTGTACACAACGGTATTATTGAAAACTTCCGTGAACTTCGAGAGGGGCTTATTGCACAAGGTATTACTTTTAACTCTGATACTGATACAGAGGTACTCTCGAAGCTTATCGGGACATTGTATGCAGGAGACCTTAAAAAGGCCGTACAAGCTGCGTTGGTGCGCGTACGAGGAACCTACGGAATAGCAGTGATGTCTGAAAAAGATACGAAGCAGATGATCGTGGCACGCATGGGCAGTCCCATTGTATTGGGTGTTGGAACTGATGGTCACTTCGTATCGTCTGATCCGTCAGCACTGTTGGCACACACTAAAGATGTGGTATATCTCGATGATGGCGAGATTGCAGTAGTGACTAAAGACGGATATGACGTGGTGACTATCGCTGGTGAAAAGAGAAAGAAGTCTACTGAAACAGTCGAATGGGAAGCAGAGGCAATTCAGAAAGACGGATATGATCATTATCTCCTAAAGGAAATTATGGAGATTCCTCAAGCTATTAAGAACACAACGCGCGGACGACTATTGGTAGAAAAGGGACGAGCTAAACTCGGTGGAGTAGAGGGAGTGCTCGATCAGCTCACAAACCTTAATCGTCTAGTGATGGTTGCATGCGGTTCAGCAGCATACGCTACTCAAGTAGGAAAATATCTTATTGAAGAATACACAAAACTTCCGGTGGACACTGAGCTCGCAAGTGAATACCGATATCGTACAGTCATTCCAGATAAAAACAGTGCTGTACTTGCAGTGACACAATCGGGCGAGACAGCAGACACTCTTGCTGCAATCAGGTTAGCAAAAAAGATGGATCTTTTAACACTTGGAATTGTGAATGTCGTTGGTTCAACTATCGCGCGCGAGACTGATGCTGGAGTCTACAACCATGCTGGTCCTGAGATTAGTATTGCCTCGAGTAAGGCGGTAGTGTCGCAGATTGTGGTGATGATTCTTTTGACACTTTTGATTGGACGAGAGAAGGGAATGACGCAGGAAGATGGAAAGGAGATTGCGCAAGCACTGCAAGACTTGCCTGATCAGGTACAGAAAGTGCTCGACCAACATAAAGATATTCAGAAGATCGCAGAAAAGTATGCGCACTACACAAACGCAATGTACATCGGCAGGAAATTCCATGCACCAATTGCGTACGAAGGATCATTAAAGCTTAAGGAGGTGACATATATTCACGCTGAGGCCTATGCAGGAGGAGAGTTAAAGCATGGTTCGATTGCGCTACTAGATGAAAATTTTCCTGTTATCGCTCTAGTTCCACAAGACGATGTGTATGAAAAGATGGTTTCAAATATTGAAGAAGTAAAAGCGCGCAGTGCACCAGTATTAGCCATAGCTACTCAAGGAGACACACAGATTGCAGATTTGGTAGACGACGTCATTTATGTACCGAAAGTACATCCGATTGTACAGCCAATTGTTTCAGTTATCCCGACGTACCTTTTTGCCTATTATGTGGGTGTTTCCAAAGGATTGAATGTAGATCGGCCTAGAAATCTTGCAAAGTCGGTGACTGTAGAGTAAGGTGGAAATGGATCGTGCAATTGAAGGAGGGCGCAATGCATAGAACAAAATTTCTCTCTTCAGAAGAAGTTGAGGTACTACAAAAAGATTTTCTTGCTGGTTCGGAAGAATCCGGGTGGAAAATTATAATGACACATACGCTTTATTTTCTAAAATTAATGCGTAATCATCCAAATCTTCAATCTCTTGAAAAAGAAGACCGTGAAGATCTCTTGACTGAAATTCAGATTAGTGTTTTCAAAAACATGAAAGCATTTCAGCCACAGAAAGGTAAGTTCACCACATTTTCCTTTTGGCATGTTCAGAACTGTATCAGAGAGTATTATATCCGTACTAGTGCTGGTGTTAAGATTCCTCCTAATGCATGGAAATTGGTTGCTGAAATACAAAAGGTAAGCAAAGAACTCAATCTTGATGGAAGTGAGGCTTCGGTACAGAATCTTGCAGAGAAACTAAAGGTCAAGGAGTACCGGATTCGGGACCTGTTACCATTTTGTTTTGGTAAATTGGTTTCCGAACAGTCGGTAATAACTTTTGGTCTTGACAGTGAGGAAAGAGATTTTATCGATTCATTTGAAGCAGAAGGACCTTCAGTGTTGGAGATGCTGATTACAGAAGAACGTCTTGTGTGTTACTATCGGGCACTTAATTGTTTATCTGATCGTGAAAAAGATATCTTACTCAAACGTTATCCTCGTGACACGGATAGTGTTGCGACACTTGAAAATCTTGGCAAGAAATATAAGATCACCAGAGAACGCGTGCGACAGATTGAAGCTACTGCAAAACAGAAGGTAAAAAATAATATAAAGGCGATGGTATAACCATCGCCTTTTTACGTGCGGTATAATTGTGACATGAAAAAGAATACTCCGCTTATAAAAGTACTGCTGGTTGCGACTATCGTCGCAGTGCTTGGTTATATTGGTCTTGATGTACCTAAGGAGTACATTGAAGACGCTGTAGATACGCAATTTGAATCTTTATCTGAACAGTCAGATAAAATAACAGTACAAACATACGATGGTCCGTATCCGATTTTGTCAGTGATTGATGGAGACACAGTACAGCTACAGATTGATGGACAGCAAGAAACTATTCGGGTACTTGGTATTGATACTCCTGAAACTGAACATTCAAGTAGGGGGGCAGAGTGTTACGGTGCTGAGGCTTCTGCATACGCGCAGGAATTACTTGCAGACACATCGGTTCACATACAAACAGATTCCTCGCAAGACATGCGCGACAAGTATGATCGTGTCCTTGCGTATATACAAATGGAAGATGGTACTGACTTTGGAGAGGTGATGATTACACAAGGGTATGCCGAAGAATTTACTTTTATCAAACCATACCAAAACCAAAAAGTGTACAGAGATGCAGAAAAGTCAGCACGTTTTGAAAAGGTTGGACAGTGGGGCGAGTGTGATCGTTAATTCTCCTTGTGTATGGTTGCAACAATAGCAGCATGGTCACTAACACCAAAAATAAGTTCTACATGTGGTGCGGTGTATGTACCTTTGGTGAATAGGTAGTCAACCATGTAGTCAGTGAAGAGAATTGATTTTTCAGGATCGTTGCCAACCCGATGGAGGTCTTTATCTAAACTTGATTTGAATTCTTTTGGTATTTGGTCCGTGTATACGTCAGTTAGTTTTTTGTAGAGCGGGTTGTGTAAACGTGGAATATTAAAATCACCAACAAGTATGTGTTCAGGAAGTTTTTCTGTGTACTTTAGTAATGCATCGAGGTCATCTTTTTGATTTTTGCTTGGGGCACTTCCATCAAGAGTCCAGGTGAAATGAGTCGTTATAATCGTGTATTCGGTGCCGTCTATGACCAATGTCGCATTGATAAGACCCTGTTTAAAGGATTCGCGAACACGTGATGGGTCGAAGGCAGTGAGTTCCTCTGCAGGTTCGTAATAATATTGAGTATATACGACTGCAGGAATTAGTGAGGCGAAAAGGTTGCCTGCAGGGACTACTTTTCCATCTTTATCATGTAATACTGTGGTACCAAAGTGCGTATGGTAACCAAGATCCTCCAGCGCATTTTGTATTGGCTGTGTACATTCTTGTACGCACACTACGTCGGCCATTTCAGTAGTAAGAAAAGGCATCGTTTTAGAGAAATGATTTGAATGCTCAGCGTTGATCGAGATTAGTTTCATGGGGAAAGAATACCATAATTGGTTTGTGGAGTTGTATATGGTCACAAATCACTAAGTATATTCTTTCACTATGTTCAGAATCTACCAAGTGTTCTCGACCCCAGCTCGACTGTTTTTATATTATGAATAATAAAAATATGTCTGCGCTTATCACACAGGCCGAAGCTGAAGCAGTTCAGCTTCTAAGATAACAAAACACTACTTCTTAAGAAGTAGTGTTTTGTTATCTTTCCTGTGTGATCCCACGGAGAATCGAACTCCGATTTCTAGGATGAAAACCTAGCGTCCTAACCATTAGACGATGGGACCATTTTATATTTTGGTCAGTATTACTTATGTTTACAGAAAACAGTAAACGTGGCCAATATAGTACCAAATAAACACAAAAAAGCTAGTGCTTGTATCTCCATATAACTACTTCTGCTACAATACTCTCATGCATACCACAACTCGAGATGAGGCGCTTGCACAGCACCTTCACGATGAACATTCCCAATCACCACTTGCTGATTACTTTAAAGAGGTAATTTACGGTGGAATTGATGGAATTGTAACTACTTTTGCGGTTGTAGCCGGATTCTCTGGTGCGGCTTTGTCGAATGAGACAACAACGCAACTCTCGTTTTTAGTAGTGCTTCTATTCGGACTGGCAAACCTCTTTGCTGATGGTGTGTCTATGGGGCTTGGAAACTTTCTTGCGGTTAAGTCAGATCAGGATCTCTATAGGGCTGCACGAAAGAAGGAGGTAAATGAGATTCGAAATAATACTGAAATGGAATACGTAGAGACTATTACTATTATGATGCAAAAGGGATTTACTGAAGATCAAGCGACGACGCTTGCTGATATCTATAAGTCTAATGAGACATACTGGGTAGATTTCATGATGACTCACGAACTTGAAATGCCTGATCCTCGCGGAGACAATCCTGTGTACACAGGATTTGCTACCTTTGCATCATTCTTAGTATTTGGAGCGATTCCGTTGTTGCCGTTTATGTTCTGGGGTGACTCATCAACTGCAGCTTTGTTTGAATACTCTATCTTTGGGACGTTCGTTGCGTTGGTTCTTCTGGGACTTCTTAAGTGGAAGATTGTAGGTTCAAGTCTTGGCAAGTCGCTCTTTGAGGTGCTTGTAGTTGGGGGAGCGGCAGCTCTTATTGCTTTCCTTGTTGGAACATTTTTTAGGGTATAATTCACAAAATATTGTGTAATGTGCATTTCTACTTACACACATGCTTTTACACCTAGTTTTACCCCAGTTGTACCTGTAGTTATACATATACTTATCCCCTAGTTATCCCCATAATGGCTAAAAATAAGCCTTTACAGTGGGTAGTTGCGTGGTATTGACCTTGTTTTCTGGTGTGAGAGTATGTATATAGGTTTGCGCGGTGGTGATATTCATACTATATCTTTGTAGGCTAACAAAGGTACAGGCGTGCAGATCTAAAAGCTCTACGTTGTACAAGGAAGGGCCTATCGGATAAGTGACTTGTCATTTGTCCGATAGGCCCTTTCACTTTTCTAAAAATTGAAACATCAAAATCAAAAGAACCCTGCGTGTGCGCAGGGTTCTTTTGATTCACCAGAGTTTGTGTAAAAGTAACGATGAAGTAGTTTTGGAGTTATTTAGTCTTGAGATGTACGTAGATATCCTCAAGAGCGCGTACCGCGTCACCTGCACTAATATTATTCTGATGATACTTAATATTGGTGCAATCTCCAGCGGCCCAAATTCCTGGCACGCTTGTCTGTTGTGTCCATGGATCGATAGTTACTCGTTTGTAGTCGTCTAATTCGATAACCCCTTCGAGGAAGTCAGTGTTTGGGATCATTCCAATTTCTGCAAAAATTCCTGTAACAGCGAGTTCTTGTTCGTTTCCGTCAGCATCTTTGTAGGTAAGTCCTGATACGAAGTTGTCTCCTTTAATCTCAGTAAGGTCGGCATTAAGTACACCTGTCATATTTTCGTGAGAAAGTACTTTTTCAACAGTTACTGGGTCTGCACGGTATGAATCGCTTCGTTGGAGAAGCGTAACGCTCTTAGTGTACGCCAGAAGCTGTGCTGCAGTCTCAAACGCTGCGTTCCCACCCCCAACCACTACAACGTCTTGTCCAGAGAACAGCGGGCCATCACAGGTTGCACAGTAGGTGAGTCCTTTGTGTTCAAATTGCTCAGCACCAGGAGTCGGTAGCTGTCGCCGTTTTGATCCTGTTGCGATAAGTATTGCCTTTGCTTGTGCTGTAGACTCGTCCTCAAACGTTGCAGTAAAAGTACCGTCATCTTCCTTGATGATACTGGTTACAAGATTCTTATCTTTAATTTCAACAAACTCACCCGCATAGGCTCGTAGGTGGTTTTCAAGATCTTTTGCAAGTTGGTCGCCTGAAATAGAGGGTGTCCCGATCCAGTTTTGAATATCAGGTGAGACGATACTTTGTCCACCCCATTCCTTAGTTACAAAGAGGGTATTAAGTTGTTTCCGTGATGCGTATACTCCTGCTGCGATCCCTCCAGGTCCTCCTCCAATGATAATCAAGTCGTACATGTCAGTATATATAGATAAATAATTCACCTATTATACGGGATTTTAGAGTGGGATGCTAGAAACCGGTGACATTGTCACGGGTTTCTAGGAGATTTCTTGCTCGTCAAGACTTATTTAAGCTTTGATCGTCGCAGAAATGCTGGTACGGCACCCCAGTCCTCATCATCCTCATCATCAATTGGGTCCACTGGTCGTGGTTCGGTTTTGATTTCGGATTTTACTGGTTCTGGTTTTCGTTCTGCTGGAGCAGATGCTGCTTCTACGGCAACTTCTGGCTCCTCTTTCTTTCGTGACGAACTAAGTGAGTTAAAGATACGTCCACGTCCTTCTTCTTCAGGTTGCTCGTCAGTATTGTGACGTGAAGCAGGAGTACGCACGACCGTCGAACTTTGTGGCGTACCATCAAGCTCAGGGAATCCTGTCGCAATTACGGTTACCTTTAGTTCATTCTTCTTAATTTTCTCGTCCCTAATTGCTCCGAAGATTACCTTTGCGTGTGGATCGATAGATTCAGTAATTACTCGAGCTGCATCTTGAATCTCAAGCATTCCAAGGTCATCACCTCCGGCAATTGCAAAGAGTACACCTTTGGCTCCCGTGATAGATACTTCAAGAAGTGGGGAATTGATCGCAGCAGTCGCTGCTTCCTCAGCTCGCTTGTCTCCTGTAGCCATTCCGATTCCCATAAGTGCTGAACCAGCGTTTTCCATAACAGAACGGATGTCAGCAAAGTCAACGTTAATGATACCTGGCATAGTGATCAAGTCAGAGATACCTTCTACTGCTTGCTTCAGAATATCGTCACACATGCCAAATGCATTCTTGACTGTAGTTTCTTTATCAACGATTGCGAGTAGTCGATCGTTAGGAATAGTAATCAGAGCGTCTACTTCTTTTTTGAGTTCTTCGATACCTTGCATTGCAAGTCGCATTCGTTCTTGACCTTCAAATAGGAAAGGCTTAGTAACTACACCGACAGTTAGTGCACCACTTTCACGAGCGATCTTTGCGACAACAGGAGCTGCACCTGTTCCAGTACCACCTCCCATTCCTCCAGTAATGAAGATCATGTCGGTACCCTTTAGTGAGTTAGAGATTTCCTCTCGTGTTTCTTCTGCTGCTTTACGGCCCATTTCAGGGTTTCCTCCAGCACCAAGACCACGGGTAAGATTCTTACCTACGTGAATCTTTTTCTTTGCAAGTGAGTGATGCAAGTCCTGTGCGTCACTGTTGATTGCAATGAACTCAACACCTTTGATCTTATTTGAGATCATGTGATTCACTGCATTGTTTCCTGATCCTCCTACACCGATAACACGAATTCGTGCGAATGATTCAACGTCTGATTTAATTTGTTCCATAAAATATAATATTAAATACCACCTAACTCACTGCACAGACGCTCTACAACCCGTAACAGATAACTTGTAAGTAACGACATAATACACGCTCCCATTACATCTGTCACCATATTGACAAAAATGTCTTTCGTGTGTTTTACGAAAGGCATTTTTTGTGTTTATTTCAAAATTTACTATGGCAGAAACTGACTGAACCACTGCACGATGTTGTTCTTAGTGTGCTTTGCAATTCCTAGTGGGCTCTCATCCTCTTCGTCACTGGTGCCCCACATACATAGTCCATATGATACTGCCCATGATGCGTCACGGATCTTTCCATTTTGTCCTGGGTCGAGTGTTGCGATGCGAGAGGGGAGTTTAAGCGCACCTCGTGCAAGGTCTTGGATGGTTGAGATGCCTGATCCTCCACCGGTGATGATGATCCCAGCAGGGAGTAGGCCATCACGTTTGATTGATTTCAAGTGTGCGTCGATAAGTTCAAAAATGTCAGTTAGGCGGGCTGCAACAATCTCATCAAGCTTTCTTTTTGAGTAGTTTGCACTACTTAATCCGCCACGTTTAATCTTCTCGGCTTCCTCTAATGGGATCTTGAGCCCTAATGCGATGTCGTTAGTGATATCGTTTGATCCGATAGGGAATACTTTTATTGAAATTGGGGTGCTGTTTTCAAACACTACAATTGAAACGGTTTCTGCTCCGATGTTTGCCAATACACATCCAGCACGCTTTTGTGCTTTGGTAAGCATTACAAAACTTGCCGCAAGTGATGAGGCCATAATGTCTTCAACTGCGATACCCGTGCTTTCAATTGCGTTCACCAGATCGTTAAGGTGTTGTTCGAAGGTGGTAATAAAAAGGGAATCAACCTCAAGTTTGGTTCCGCGCATGCCCTGTGGCTTACCAAGTACCAATTCACCATCTACATGATATGAAAGGGGAATAGCATGCAGTACTTTTCGGTTTGGAATGTGTTCAAGAATACGTGCTTCGCTGTCTTGCATTGCTTTCTCAAGGTCGACGTGGGTAATTTCTGAATCAGCACGCGAAGTAATGACTTCACCACGTGAGGTGATCTCATCGGTCCCAACGCCACCCATACCGACGTATGCTTTCTTCACCTCAACACCAGCTGCTTTCTCAGCTTGAGCAACTGCACTACGAACACTGCGAACTACGTCTGTGTCATTGATGATGTACCCATTGCGTAGGCCACGACTTTCAGCATATCCTGTACCTATAATCTGGGGAAGTACACGCTCGCCCTTGTTTTTGGGTACACGAACAATCACTACCTTGATTTGGTAGGTTCCAACATCAATTCCTGTGATAATTCGATCAGCCATAATACCTAGATTCTATTAGTAATAGTATAGCACCCAGGCTTGCTATACCCTTGTGGATAGGTCTATAACGGCTTTTAACGCAGTTTGTACTTCATTACATACTTTTGCTCGAGTTTGTCCATTTTATCTCCATGCGGGAGACCTTTGAGGTGTAGACATCCATGAATGAACAGAAAGCCTATGTACCCTTTGTGTGAGAGGTTGAATTTATGAGCTTCTTTCTTAGCAACGGTAGGTGTAATGAATATTTCGCCGATAGCATCATCCAGAGGGAAGGAGAGTACGTTTGGCGTATAGATCTTACCCCGATGTTCCTCATTAAGTTTTTGTGCACGAATCCCACCAATAAAAGCCAAAGAAAGATCGTATTTCTTGCCCAGAATATCGTTTTTTATAGCTTCGTACGGTAGTTTTGGATAACTGCGTGCAGTTGATGTGATGGCAAATGTTTCCATAGTATTTGTGAGTAAAGTCTAGCATGAGCAGATTACAAGGCTAGCCCTTGTAATAGAAAGGGTATACAAAGAGCGGTCCGTAGGACCGCTCTTTGTATGATGCTTATCGTCGTCGTCCTGGTCGTTCCTGGATTTTTCCAAGCTTCAACTGTTCCTCGTATATTGCTTTCTTATTAAGCTTCTTAAGACGCCCTGTCTTTCGTACATTTTCACTCTTTAAACGAGTGAAATAACGATTCTTACGCATACGTGGGATAATTCCTGATCCCTGCACCCGCTTAGTAAAACGCCGAATTACGTTCGCGCTACTTTCGTTATTATTCTTTTCGATTTGAACGTTTATTGCCATATATGCGCGCAAGAATAGCATCTTCATCCAAGGAGTGCAAGCGTTTACCATTGCTATTTATGGTGTATTTTGGTTATATGTTGATAGATTGAGTTCGAAAGGAAAAAACATGAAAAAGAAGCATAGCCGTATTGGTAGACTTCATCAGAATTGTATTACGCTTAATCAGTACGGAGCCCTTGAAAAAGGATTGGCTTGCGTGGACGGCAATGTGCGCTTTATTCCACATTTTTGTTTGGAACAACAATTCTCACGAAGAAAAAAGGGCCTCATGACCGATGGCTTGTATTTAAGTGACACGGAGCGTTCTGACAAAAGAATCTACAATGCATGTTATGTACGTAAAGGTCCCACCTCTGTTCTTTGCGATGAAGGGAAAGATGCTTGTATCTTACACCTCACATCAAATCTAGTACTTCCATTTGGCGATCCGTACACTGGCGATCCTTTTGAAATGGTTGTCGGTGGAGTGCTTATGCACCCAACAAATCGTTATCGAGATGGACACTTTGTTTTGGGTGAAGCATGGGAAGATGCTAAGACCTCTCTTATGCGTATCTCTAGAGGTCATCAAGTAATGGTTGGAGAACGGTACATGAAGGATGGGCAATGGTTTACTCGTGTTGTCACAATAAAATTATCAGCACAGTTCCTGATCATGCGACATCCCTCTGGTTCGGAAATGCAGTGGTTCGCACAGACGATGAAAGAAATTCGTGCTGAAGAACACAGTGCGCGAATGAGAGCTGACCCACTATATCGATCACTAATGGAAGCGTGATCAAAAAAGCCGAGGCAACCGCCTCGGCTTTTTTACTTATATACTCGCTACTTTGGAAGATCGTCGTAATCTTGTGAGCAAGGCTTCAGTTGAGATTTGTTCTTGTGTTCGGGCACGCATGTCGCGGAGGATCACTGCACCTTCTACAAACTCTTTTTGTCCGGTAATGACAGTATAGGTGACTCCTTTGGCTTCTGCATCCCGTAATTGTTCTGAGAGTGAATCACATGCAAGGTTTTGATGTACGTGAATACCTGATTTACGTAGTTCGTCTACAAGGATAAGGCTTTTGATCTTAGGTCCAAAGCCAAGTTGTACTACGTATACTGATGGCACTGCGAGCTTTACCTTAGGGAAGCGCGCGGGTCCTTTCTTGTCGCGCAATACCACCACTGCTCCTGCAGCCGGAATATGACGCTCTGTGTTTCGATATACAAATTCGTTGTAGCGACCACCCTTAATCATAAGCTCTGGTTGTTGTATTCGAGAACCTTCATCGTCGAGCATATCGATGCTGAATAATGCATCAGAATAGCACTCATGATGTCCAATAAGTTTTGGATCAATTTCGTACTGGGTATCAGCAAGGTCTAAGTATTCGATAATTTCTCTGAAGTGCTTCCGGCTTTTATCGGTAAGGTATTCAAGCGGATTTGGTGTTTTGTATGCAAGTTCGTGGTCTTTTTCAATGAGGTGTGCAAGTGCGGTTAGAGAATGCTCTTTCATGAGTTCACGTGCAGCCTCAGGCATATCGTCCATGCGTTTCTTGAGGTAGTTAGTAAGTTCGCGGATGTACCGTACTGAAGAATCACGATCACCAAGTGAGTTGATACGTACACTATGGTTTTCAAAGCCAAGATCAGTAGCCAGTGCCTTTGTTGCGTGAATGAGTATTGCTTCAGCGATACTTTTTTCTACGTTAAATACCTGCAGGGTGATAGCAGCCTCACCGGTGCGAGGGACCTGTTCGGTGGTATAGAAAAGCACTGGTGCTTCAATTTCATGTAGCTTTGAATCACAAAATGAAGTCATTCCTGAGGTAAGCATGCCATGTAGTGCGTCATTACGACGGTCCACCGCACTAGCGCTATGTTTCAGTTTCTTTTTACAGCTTTTACATTCAGGATGTTTTTTTACCGCATCGACGGTTTTGAAGCCGAAGTATTCAGCGGTGCTGGTTGCTTGTTTCAAAAAATCTGTTGCAGTGACATCCATAATATTTATTAATTACTGTTAGTAACGTCTCCTATATCAGTTCCTGTTAGTATGTACTCTCCTGGGTGTACATCAATTTCATTGAAAGGGAAGAGTCGTAAGAATGCTTCGCCAATGATGTTTTCTCTTTGGAGTATTCCCCATACACGTGAGTCTGAACTTTTGTCACGATTGTCACCCATAACAAAATATTCACGATCTCCTAATTCTTCGGTTATGAAGGTATTTGGAGTCATATCAGCAATATAGGGCTCGTCTAGTACATAGCCGTTTGGATGTTCGTCGTTGGTTATCGTTACTACATTTCCATCAATAGCAATTGTGTCCCCAGGAGCACCCACGATTCTTTTAATAAAGAAAGTTGAGGGATTGCGCGGATATCGAAACACAATCACGTCTCCTGCTTCTGGTTCGCTAAAGCGATACGATAACTGATCAACAATAAGATACTCGCCTGAATGGAAGGTGTTTTCCATTGAAGCTCCTGAGACGATGAATGGTTGTGCGATAAACCAACGTACTGGGATAACGATGATCAGTGCGATCAGCGCAAATTGAATAATCTCAGCAAGGGGATGTATTTGCTTTCCTTCCTTCTTGTTCACAACCATCTCCTCAGTGTTTTGATCTTCTGTTTGGTTGTTTTGTAAGGTACTCATAACGTTGTTAGAAATGTATTATGTACTAGTATAATCGAAATTTTGCTTCAAAGCAAAAAAGCGTAAATGTGTAAGGGTAGTCCTTTCACATCATGATGTGAAAGGACTACCCTTACACATTTCGTTTGCTATACTGCACGTATGTTTTATATCGTTGGGTTAGGTAACCCCGGAAAAGAATATGAAACCACCCGACACAACGTCGGGTGGATGGTTTTGAATTATCTAATTGAAACCAAGGGACTTCCGTCGCCATTCACTTCAAGTAAGTTTGCGGGACGTGTGTCTGAAGGAATGCTCGGCGAGCACGAGGTAACCTTGCTGTACCCAGACACGTTCATGAATAAGTCAGGTAGCGCAGTTAAAAAACTTGTACCCAAGGGAGCTGAAGGAAATCTTGTGGTGGTGTATGACGATGTTGATCTACCCACGGGTGAGATTAAAGTCTCATCAGGAAGAGGGGATGGAGGACATAACGGCATTAAATCTATTATTGCGTCGTTGGGTACTAAGGATTTTGTTCGTGTGCGTGTTGGTATTGCTCCAGTAAGTTTCTTTGGAGCTACTAAGCGGCCTAAGGGCGCGCGGCTGCCGAAGCATGTACTAGGGGATTTTAAGAAAAGGGAGCAGAAGGATGTGGAGCAGTCACTTATGTATGCAACAAAGGCGATAGAGTGTCTGGTTACTGAAGGGCTGGAGAAGACGATGAATCAATATAACTAAGATCACACGCAAAAAGAAAAGCACCCAGTTGGGTGCTTTTCTTTTTGTTGAGCTCGACTATTCAGTTTTAGCCTCTGCCTCCTTGAACGTCAGCGTCATTCGTTGTTCTTTTGGTTCAAATAGTGAGATCTTGAACTGGTGCACACTTCCAAGTGGAAGTTGTGTCTTCAGATCGTCTTCACTTTCAAATTCAGAGATGTGTACGAGTCCTGCAACACCTTCTTCAATTGATGCAAGTGCACCATGCTTGTTGTACTTGATTACCACTCCGTTTACAGAGTCATCTTTCTTGTACTTAGAAGCTGCGGTGCTCCATGGGTTTTCTCGTAGTTGCTTGATTGAGAGTGAAATCTTGTCGTCCTTCACTTCAATAACCTTCACCTGTACCTTATCTCCAACCTTGAAGAGTGTACGTGTGTCTTCTACAAGTCCCCAATCTAGCTCAGAGATGTGTACAAGTCCTTCTAGACCATCTTCGATCTTTACAAATACTCCGAAGTCTACTGCTCCAGTAACTTCACCGTTAAGTACGTTACCAACTTCGTATTTGTTTACCTTTTCTTCCTTCGCCTTTGTTTCTTGTGGACCCTTTTCTGAGAAGATAAGTTTTCCTTCCTTCTGATCAGCAGTGATGATGATCACGTTCAGGTTCTTACCAACCAAGTCGTTTAGAGCAGTTAGGATTTTATCCTTATCTCCATCAGCTACCCGTGGGTAGTTTTCAGCAGAAAGCTGTGATGCTGGAAGGAACCCCATGATGCCTTGCCATTCGATGATAAGTCCTCCCTTGTTTGCTTCCTTAACTTCAAGAGAAAGGATGTTCTGACTCTTTGCTGCAGCTTCAGCGTCACCCCAGATAAGTGCTTGTCGCGCTTCCTTAAGTGATAGTTCAATGTATCCATCTTGGTTTCCTGCATCAACTACTTTCGCAGCGATTGAGTCTCCAACTGATACTTTTCGCAGGATGTCTCGTGCGTTCATGTATTCACGTCCGAAAATTAGACCTGATCCGAAAGGATGTAGGTCGATAAATACACGCGCTCGGCCGATTGCTGAGACGGTTCCTTCGATTAATTCACCAACTTTTGGTGGTGCGGGACTTTCAGCAATGTATGTATGCATTGCTCCAGTCTCAACTGTTGTAGTTGCTTCTGACATAATAAAATATGTGTTTGTATCCGACGACACGCGTCCGCGCAACCGATGCTCTGGCCATAGTCCGTGAGCGCGGGATTTAACGTGTGTCGCTAGAAATTAATAACTGCGTTCCTTCCTTCGCTCACTCGGTCATAGAAATGTAAACATTTCTGCGACGCTCGTTCGCTCGGTAGTAAACTTCATTTGAAGTGGCGCTACTATACTATATATAGTGAAATGTGCAATAAAAAAGGCTGTCACAAATTTGTGACAGCCTTTATTCTTCCTGAATTACAATTCAGCAAATTGCAGGAAGAGAGGAGGGTATTCTAAATAATTTGGAACAATACGCGTTCCGTCTTCAAACACTCGTTACTCGTCTAACATACAAGTCAGTAATCGTTAAGGTACTGGGCACTAGACGTAATACACACGTCTTGATACTCGTTACTGCAACTACTTTAACACCTTCAGACAGATTTGTCAAGTTTTTAAAGTGTTACGACCTGATAATGCTTTTACTTTAAGTCATGTACACATTCTGTAAATATATACACAAAAGTAGGTCTTGCTGTATACTAGTGCCATTATGGTAATTACACATCACGGTGGGCAGTGCTTTAAGGTGTCATTTGGTGACACAACGCTTGCATTTGACCCTATTTCGAAGAAATCGAAGTTATCAGCAGTTAAGTTTGGTTCTGACGTTGCGTTTATTTCAATGCAGCACGCTGATTTTAATGGAGCAGATCAAGTTGCACACGGTAATAAGCAACCATTTGTGGTTGACGGCCCTGGAGAATATGAAATTGGTGACGTAACAGGTCGAGGATATGGAGTGAAAACCACCTACGATAAAGTAGAGCGATACAACACAATCTATCAGGTGACACTTGAAGGTATGAATATTGTGTTCCTTGGTGCATTAAGCGATCATGAGATTGACCCAAAGATTCTTGGGGAATTAGGAGATATTGATATTCTCTTTGTTCCTATTGGTGGAGGTGATGTGCTTGAGGTTCCACAAGCTTCGAAGCTTGCAACAAAACTTGAGGCGAAGTGTATTATCCCAATGCATTACGAAAAAGCAGCACTCGAGGCCTTTCTTAAAGAAGAAGGGAGTTCTAACGGAAAGCCAGAAGATAAACTGACACTTAAGAAGAAGGATGTCGCAGTGATGAGCGGTGAGATTCATGTGTTGAAGTCGTAAAAAGAAAAGATGATGTAACTGAGGATCTCTATTTAAAGTTAGGTGATACTTGAGAGTTTCTTCGTCCAGCGATTTTCTCAGGGGAGAAAAAAATCGGGACGTGCACCCCAAGGGTATTTCCATTTTTATAGTCGACTGAGGTCTTCTTAAAAATTAGGGCAATTCATAATAGTCGTTACACTTCTTTATTCATTCATTCATGTTAAAAAAAATTGAAGCATTGCGAAAAGCACCCAAAGAAGTCCGAAACAGATATGCGTTCTGGACGGCAGCTTTGTTTACCTCGGTGATAATACTTTTCTGGTTAGTGAGTGTACCCGCCAAACTTGCATTTTTTAATACGGTAGCAACGCCAGAAGTTGAATTGCAAGGCGGTGTTTCTCGAACCTTTTCAGATCTTCGTAATTTAATTTCTACCCCTGAGGCTGAGAAAGAAACGGAAGTCCCAGAAGAAATCATTGTTGACGGCATGGACTTTAATACTTTCTTTGTAGCGTCAACCACATCAGAAGCCCCTGAGGTCGAGAAACCAACTGTACAAAAACGTACGGTCCTTATTGGAACCACCACAAAGAAGACGAGTACTTCAACACAGTAGTGATTATGCTACAATAATCATCATATTTATTCAGACATTTTAGTAGCTACAGAAATCTATGCCGAAAAAGACTATTAAGGAAGACAGCGCAGCACCTGAAAACATTCGTGGGATCATTCCTCAGAATATCGCTGATGAGATGCGTACAGCATATCTTGATTACGCAATGTCAGTGATTACATCGCGGGCTCTGCCTGATGTTCGTGATGGTCTGAAGCCTGTGCACCGACGTATTTTATACTCGATGCGTCTTAATGGTCTAACCTCAACTGCAAAATTTCGAAAGTCTGCAACGGTAGTTGGGGACGTTCTTGGTAGTTTCCATCCGCATGGGGACACAGCTGTGTACGAATCAATGGTAAAGCTTGCTCAGGAGTTTACCACTCGGTACCCAATGGTTATCGGACAAGGAAACTTTGGTTCTATTGATGGTGACTCAGCTGCTGCATATCGATATACTGAAGCAAAAATGTCGAAGATCTCTGAAGAGATGTTACGTGATCTAGAAAAAGACACGGTAAACTGGCGTCCAAACTTTGACGGGACGAAGAAAGAGCCAGAGGTACTTCCTGCCGGACTACCGAACCTTCTTTTGATGGGTACTCTTGGTATTGCCGTAGGAATGGCAACAAATATCCCTCCTCACAACCTGCGAGAAATTGCAGCAGCTGTTGAACATTTGATTGACAACCCTGAAGCATCGACTAATGATCTACTTAAGTTTGTGCAAGGCCCTGACTTCCCAATGGGAGGAGTAGCATTTGATAAAAAGGCAATCGCACACGCATATGCTAACGGTAAAGGAGGAGTGGTAGTGCGTGGTGAAGCTGAGATAGTAGAAGACAAGAAAGGAAACTTCTCAATCATCATTACCTCTATCCCATTCCGTGTGAACAAGGCGGACATGCAGGAGAAGATTGCAAACCTTGTGCGCGATAAGAAGATTGAGGGTATTAAAGAAATGCGAGATGAGTCTACTTCAGATATTCGTGTAGTAATTGACCTACGTTCTACTGGAAATCCACAGACTGTTTTAAATAAACTATACAAGCACACACAACTTGAAGATACGTTCCATTACAACATGGTGGCGTTGGTTAACGGTGTGCCACAGACACTCTCATTAAAGGTGATTCTTGAGGAGTACATTAAGCATCGAGCTGATGTAATCAAGCGTCGTACACAATACGACCTGACTAAGGCACAAGATCGAGAGCATATCTTGCTTGGTCTGAAGAAGGCACTGGATCATATTGATAAGATCATTAAACTTATTCGAGCAGCAAAGGATGTGCCAACAGCACACGCTGCATTGATGAAGGAATTTAAATTCTCTGAGGTGCAAGCACAGGCGATTCTTGATATGCGATTGCAGAAGCTCGCAGGACTTGAGCGTAAGAAGATTGAGGATGAGTTAGCAATTCTGCAAACGCTCATTAAAGAACTCGAAGCAATTCTTAAGAACAAGAAGAAGATGATGGGGATTGTGAAGTCCGAGCTTGCTGAGGCTGCACAGAAGTTTGGTGACGATCGACGTACTAAGATCGTAAAGGGAGGTGTGAAAAACATGAGTCCTGAAGATCTTATCGCCGACGAAGAAAGTGTATTGGTGCTTACGCAGGGTGGATACGTAAAGCGAACCAACCCATCAGAATACAAAACACAGAAACGTGGTGGTGTTGGTGTGGTTGATCTTAATACCAAAGAAGAAGATGTGGTAACAACACTTCTAACTACTTCAGCACACAGTGACCTTCTGTTCTTTACTGATAAAGGAAAGGTATACCAATGCAAGATGTATGAGATTCCTGAAGGACGTCGAGCAACTAAAGGTAAGTCAATCATGAACTTCTTATCTATGACCGCTGATGAGCGTGTTACTTCGGTACTTCCGGTACGTAAAGAAGATTGGGAGGGAGACTGGAGCTTGATGATGGTGACAAAAAACGGTGTGATCAAGAAATCTGATGCGTCAGCATTTAAGGACGTACGACGAAGCGGACTTATTGCGATTACGCTTAAATCAGAAGACTCGTTAATTGCGGCATCATTTGTTGGTGCAGGTGATGAGGTGTCTCTTATTACATACAATGGACAAGCAATCCGCTTTAAAGAAGAAGATGTGCGTCAAATGGGGCGTACTGCAGCTGGAGTTACGGGTATGAAGATGAAGAAGGATGACCATATCGTTTCTGCTGATGTGCTTAAGAAGGGAGAGGCCGACCGAGAGATCTTGGTGGTAATGGAAAATGGATTTGGTAAAACTACTCACGCAAAAGAATACAAAACACAAAATCGTGGAGGAAGTGGTATTAAGACTGCAAAGGTAACCTCTAAGACTGGAAAAGTAGTTGGAGCAGCAGCGCTTACTCTGGAAGATCGAAAAGAAGGAGAGTTGGTGGTAATGAGCAAGAAAGGACAGGTGATTAAGCTACCGCTTAAGGATGTTCCGACGCTTGGACGAGATACGCAAGGGGTGAAGGTGATGAAGATGCGAGCGGGTGATTCCATCGCTTCAATCGTCTATTTCTAAAAATCTCTAGAAATCACGCAATCTGCGTTGTCAGACTGCGATAAAAAGACCCTCGCTGGACACGTGTCCCGCTCGGGTCTTTTTTCTTGTCTTCCGCACATCTCACGCAATTTCTAGAGATTTTTGCCAAACTGGACTTTGTATTTTAAAATTTGAATAGAAAAAAGGGATGACCAAGGTCATCCCTTTTGAATTATTGAAGGGCGTCGTGAGACTTTTCCCAAGGGACGTATATCAGTTAAGGTATCCAACAACTTAATAATACACCTTGTAAAAAATCACAACAGATCACCACTGTTCTCTACATCCTCACCTATATATGTAGATCGGTACTGGTATACTATCCCTATGTTAGATACTTCATCGGTGACACCTAATTTGCAGGGGCGGTTTGTTGAGCCTGCGGTGGTTGCTACACATTTCCATATTCGAGAGGGAGATACTGTTGCTGATTTTGGTGCAGGCAGTGGGTACTTTATGGAAGTGCTCGCACAGCTTGTTGGGAAAGAAGGTGTGGTATATGTGTCTGAAATTCAAAAAGACTTAGTAGAAAAACTTGGCGAAATTGCACGAACCAAAGGTCTGACGCAAGTGCGGCCACTATGGGGCGACGTTGAAGACATTGGAGGTACTAAGGTTCCTGATGGCGTACTTGATACTGCAATTGTGGTTAACACTTTCTTTCAGTTTGAAGAACAGGCGGTTGCCTTGCAAGAGCTTGCTCGGACACTACGCAGTGGCGGGAAGTTATTTATTATTGACTGGTCAGAATCATTTGGTGGCTTAGGTCCACAGCCTGATGCTGTAGTTACTGAGGAAACTGTTCGGGCACTTGCTGAACAACAAGGTTTTACCTTTGATCGATCTTTTGATGCGGGGGATCATCACTACGGATTAGCACTACGTAAGATATAATATACACATGATGAATTTACGCCCATTCCAAATAATTCTCCTTGCCGGTTTTGGTTTCATGGCGTTTTTTGCTTTGGTTTTGTTAGCTAACTTCCAAGGGAAGCCTTCAGAAGAAGATGTTGTCTATGGTGACAGCGTTGTTGTGTGGGGGACGTTGCCAGCTCTTGTGTTTGAAACAGCGTTTCGCAATATTTCGCAAGAAGATAAGGCGTTTAATGTCGTGCAGTATCGCGAGATAGATGCACGTGACTTTGATGATGAACTTATCAACGCTATTGCAGAAGGTCGCTCACCTGACATGATTGTGCTGAAGAGTGATAGCTTAGTAAAACACCGAGCGAAACTGCTTCCTGTTCCGTATGAATCCGTGCCGTTAAATACATACCGTAATACATACGTAGACGGCGCTGATATTTTTGCACTGCGAGATGGTATCTACGCAATTCCATTTGCAGTTGATCCGTTGCTTATGTATTGGAATAGAGATACGTTCTCTTCACATGGCTTCGCACAAGCGCCTCGTAATTGGGCTGAAGTTACCTCACAAGTAGTGCCGCGCATTACCGTAACCGACAGTAGTCGTAATGTTTCACAAAGTGCTCTTTCTTTTGGTGAATTCCGAAACGTGAACCATGCGAAAGATATTCTCGCACTTTTAGCGATCCAAACAGGAAGTTCTATGGTGACTGAAAACGAACGAGGATATGTTGTTAGTATCAATAAGTCTGAAGGGCCTACAGCTGCACCACTTGAGAGTGCGCTGAGTTTTTTTACGGGCTTTAGTGATGTAAACAGTACATTGTATACTTGGAACCGTGCAATGCCGGAAGATAAAAATGCCTTTATTTCAGGTGATTTAGCACTCTACTTTGGACTTGGTTCTGAAGCAGTGGGTATTGATGAGAAGAATCCTAATCTTAACTTTGATATAACCACAGTTCCGCAGGGTACTTCCGCAACAGCACTTCGAACATACGGTGATTTCTATGGATTTGCAATCCCGCGCGCTTCAGCAAATCCGCAGGGTGCATTTACTGCAATGAATACCATTTCTTCTGCGCGCTTTGTGAGTGACCTGACTATTGGTTTGAATATGGCGCCAGTGCGTCGTGACGTGATTGGAAAGGGTGACAACGGTGCATTTAGAGCAACGATGTTCCAGAGTGCACTTATTGCACGAGGCTGGCTTGATCCAGATCCAAGTGCCTCAGATAGCATCTTGATGCAAATGGTAGAGGACGTTGTTTCAAATCGTGCTCTTATCAATCAAGCAGTGAGTGATGCCGTTAATCGTTTAATTTTGGAATATTAGTATGAAGTATTTTTTGATAGTCTTGTTACTTTTTCCATTAATTACATTTGGGAAACTAGGATCTGGTTCTAGTGGAACTGGTGGTGGTACAGGGTCCGGTCCTAGCGGAACTGATGGCATAGGTTCAGGGCCTAGCATAACACCAGGAAGTGGTCAGCTGCTTAATCCTCTGGATTCCAGTATCAGCACCATCCCTGCGTTCTTCCAAGCGATTATTGATATTCTCATAATCTTTGCAATACCGTTTGTGGTGTTCTTTATTATCTACGCGGGGTTCTTGTATGTAACCGCACGAGGTAACGCTGAGACGATAAAAAGAGCACATAATGCGCTACTCTACGCACTTATTGGTGGATTGTTGATCTTAGGTGCAAACGTGCTACTTACAGTGATTACTGGTACTGTAGGACAAATAACTTCGTAATATGAATAATTTTGCAGATCTCGTTGGTGTATTTACCGGATTAATATCACTGTTAGTGCCAGTTGTATTCGCACTTACTTTCATTGTTTTCGCGTGGGGGATTATAAAAGCATGGATTATCAATGGGGGGGATGAAAACAGTGTTGAAGAAGGGAAGAAGATTGCGGTCGCTGCCGTAGTGGCATTCGTGTTTATGTTTGGTATCTGGGGTATACTCCAGTTGTTGCAAGATTCCTTTGGGTTGATCTAGATATGCACACAATGGAGTATATACATTTAATATACGTAAAAATCTTGTATAATAGACACATCAACTTATAAATTTATGATAATGCAGAGTATGAAAAAAATTAGTATCTATACGCTGGCACTGGCACTTATGGTACTTCCAGGTGTTGCAGCTGCACAGTTTGGTGGAATCAACGATTTCGTTGATGATATCTCCTCATTTATTAACGGAACATTGATCCCGTTGGTATTTGCTTTTGCACTACTTGTATTCATTTACGGTATCTTCAAGTACTTCATCCTTGGAGGTGGAGACGAAGACTCACGGGAAGAAGGAAAGAAACTGATGGTATACGCGATTGTAGGATTCGTTATCATGGTTTCAGTATTTGGTATTGTAAACTTGATTGCTGGAGGACTTGGATTCTCAGATGATCAAGATATCCAAAACATTCCAAATGTACCCTCAAACAACCGATAATTTCAGTATTTTTGAAATAAGAAAGGCCCCGCATTTTGCGGGGCCTTTTTTCATGTTAGCTTGGGACATGTATAGTCCCCAATCGATTCACCAGGAGCAAGCGTATACACGCGTACTTTCTTCCCAGCAACACGACTAAGTAGGGAGTATTCATCTCGACCGTCGTTAGCACGGTCAAGAACTCCTGCAGTATTACCTGGAACATGAACGCAGTAGCCGTTGTCAGGCCAGTCAAACATGGTCCAGTATTCATCACTTAAAGTATATACAGAACCGTTTGCACGACCCATGTAGACCACTTGAGTGACTTCAGTGGTTCCTGGCGTTGGGTTTGAAGAAAACCATGAGTTTTCCCATTTCCAATCTTGTATATCTTCGTACCGATTTTCCACAGCTTCTGATCCCCAAAGGAACCAGCTGATGGAAATAAGTGTAAAGATGGCAATCAAAATCCTGACAAACCACATTGCAGCATTGCTGATCTCTGGTTCTCTGTAGAGACCAAGAAATCCAACTGCGATAAGTCCCGCTGTTACCAGCAGAGATATAATTAACCAGAGTGAGATATCAGGCATCCAATTTTTAGAGCTAAGGCTTGAAAAAACCGTAGGCCCAAAATACAAAGCTAATCCAATTCCAAGAAGTAAGAGAAAAGGCTTTGTGAAGTTACCCATGTTGGGTAATCTTGCAGTAATGCCTCCGCCCGCAAGGGCGGAGGTAAAGACGAGAGTCCCGAAAAGTATAACAATCAACGCTATAATTCCCAGGACTACAAATCCAACTATTACTCCTGTCATGGGTTTATCCTTTCAAGACTTTCCCGGAGAAATGCAGTTTTGGAATCTACCCCTCCTTGCTGTCCTCCTGTGTTTACAATTACGCTACCACCGTTTACGCCCGCAGCTTTTGCTGTACGGACATCACGTTCGGTAGTAACTACAAGCTCGCCAAAGCGACCGTGAGTTGCTGCTTTCTTCATGAGTGCTCCTTGTGCTGCAGCCTCTGCGTCACCTTCATTTACTCGTGCAGTTGCACGAGCTTCTGATTTAGCGATCCCGGCAAGAGCTTCCTTAAGCTCCTTGTCTGCTACTTTGATACTAAGCGTTTCAAGTTTATCCATTTTAAGTCCAAATTTTGGAATTGCAATGATGTGACTTGTTTTATCGCCCTTATTGATTCTCATGCCAGCTGACGAAAGCCTTTTGGCATGATAACTAGCATCACTAGTATCTTCAGCAGTAACCTCACTACGGGTGAGACCTCGAATGTGATTGAGAATCACATTAGTCAAAGCAGTTGTAAATTGGGTAGACCAATCGGCTGCTTCATACGCTGTTTGGTATGGATTTTGCACACGAAGTGTCGCGGCAAAGTCAATATCCAAAGGCGCTTGGTCTTGGGTTTCTGCCTCATCAATCCGAACAAAGAACTGGAAATATGAAGCCCGAAAATGATCACTGTAGTCAGTCTCTACTTCAAAGTCGTACCCACCTTTTTCGGCAGGAACTTTCAGAAGACGAGAAAGCTTGTAAGTTCGTACTGTTTGAAACGGCGGTATGCCGGTAAAAACAGCACCAGTGATCCGGTACACGTAGCGAGACCAAAGCCATACAAGATCGAAATGACCTCTGCGTAACGAAGTTGATATAGGATGTGTATCAAGTTCACCTTTAGGTGTTTTTATAACATCCCAGAAGGCAGCTTCATTGCGCGCAATAGGCCCTTTTGCAAGATCTTTGCCAGTACTCGTTTTTGTTCGAAGCGATGTCTCTCCACGAAACGAATGATCGTCATAACGCATAAGTATGCGGATGAATCGATCGCCACGCTCAATTATTTTTGCTCGTCCTGGTTCAAGGAAGGTAAAAAATGCAAGAGTGTGAGGTTTGTAGTCATCTGTGGTATTAACTCGAACTGTCACGATTGGTTCAATTTCGTCTTCATCTTGCGTGTTTAGCTCAGCAATGGACTCATTAGTTTTGATCCGCTTAACATTAGGCTTGTTTGCAAGTGCATTTACAAAGCCGGGAATCAGCGGAAGAATGAACGGTAGCAATACCAACAGAGCGACACCACCGAAGATCATTTCAGAGAATGGGTTTGGTACCTTTGTGTATGTAATGAAGACAAAAAGCAAAAATAAACAAACCCGCGTAAGATCCCTCCTGTAATAAGTTTCCTCAGTACGAGGGGTTCTTTTAAAACGTTTACGCAAAGAGGTAAAACGTTTCTTGGTGGCCGCGAAGGCCTTTTTGGTTCTAGAGAACATAGTATGCTCCTTTTCAAGGTTCTGTGTGAGCAGTGTTAACTAATCACAATTTATATATAGCGCGGATGCGCCTCTCCGTTTTTGTCTGCACATGCAAACCAAAAGGGGAAGATGCATTACGCTACTCCACTTACTATAATAGCACAAAATAAGCTAAAAGTCAATGAAAAAGGTTGTTATTTTAGGGGTAAAGGTCTATTAATAGCCATATTATGATATTTGAGTGTCTGATAGAAGTCCACAACGGGTGTTTTCCGCGGAAAACACCCGTTGTGGGTGTAAAGGGTGTGTATAATAGAGCTATGTTTAGTCTCATACACACTGCGCATGCACAGGCAACTGATGCACAAATAGCTGCACAATGTTTTGTAAATAGAATTAATGAAGCCATCCTTTTTCCTCTCATTACACTATTGATGGCACTAGCGTTTCTGTACTTTCTGTATGGTGCGTTTGAGTATGTAAAAAATGCAAATAATGAGTCAGCTCGCGAAGTTGGCAGACAGCATCTTCTCTATGGTGTTATTGGAATGTTGGTAATGCTTTCGGCTATGGCACTTTTGAGTATTGCAGCAGGTACGTTTGGCATTGGTATTCCTAGTGTGAGTTGTGGTGCAGTAGTTGCTCCGTAAGATTGAAATGATTGAATAATCCGCACTGTTTCTGTATGATGCATGGCAATTAGGTATGAAAAAGGATTTACGACCTCGTGCAGAGAAAAAAGCGGAAATTGCCAAAGATGGTATTGAACGCGTTACTCTGTCGTTTTATAAATATGTGCAGATTGCTGAGCCTAAGAAGCTTCGTAATGAGCTTTTAGAACGCTTCGGTAGTTTAGGATGTCTTGGTCGTATTTATGTTGCCCACGAGGGAATTAACGCACAGATGAGTGTTCCTAAGAAACACTGGGATCAGTTTGATGCATTTATGAAGTCAAAGAAGGAGTTTGCGGGTGTCCCATACAAAATTGCTGTTGAGGAAGGGTCAGCATCGTCGTTTTATAAACTTGTGGTGCGCGTAAAAGGAAAGATTGTGGCTGATGGCTTGGACGACGATTCATTTGATGTCACTGATACAGGAGCGTACCTTACTGCTAAAGAGATGAATGAGTATGTAGAGGATCCGGAGGCTGTGGTGATTGATATGCGTAATGGGTATGAGAGTGAAATTGGCCACTTTGAGAATGCTGTTTGCCCTGATGTTGATACCTTCAGAGAGGAGCTTGCGGTGACACCAGAGACATTGAAAATTCACAAGAATAAGAAAGTGGCATTGTATTGCACAGGGGGTATCCGCTGTGAGAAGGCAAGTGCTTGGTTGAAACATAATGGTTTTACTGACGTACGACACCTTAAGGGAGGGATCATCGACTACAAGCACCAGGTAGAGCAAGAGGGCCTTGAGAATAAATTTAAAGGAAAGAACTTTGTGTTTGATGAACGTATGGGAGAACGTATTGGAGAAGAAATTATTTCAACGTGTCACTTATGTGCAAAAAATAAAAGTGATACCCATCATCACTGCAAGAACCAAGCGTGTCATATCCTTTTCTTAGGGTGTGAGGGATGTGTCGAAAAGAAGAGTGGGTACTGCTCGTACAAGTGTATGACGTTTGATCGGTTGCCCGCGAAGATGAGAAAGGTACTGACTCAAAATAATTTTAAGAATAAGCCGGATTCGTTTAAGAAGCATCGGATGAAGTTGAGGTAGTCTTCATTTTTAAATCCCGTTCCTGACACAACAAAACACGCCCTGAGGCGTGCTTTGTTTAGGTGCCGGGAGCGGGACTTGAACCCGCACGAGTTGCCTCACAGCAGTTTAAGTGCTGCGTGTCTACCAATTCCACCATCCCGGCATATGCGCGCCATGATAACATAATTACTTGGTTTGGTAAGCTATAGATGGTAAAGTGTTGCAACCAAAGTCCTGGTGGCGAAGTGGTTAACGCATCGGTTTGCAAAACCGACACGCGTGGGTTCGACTCCCACCCAGGACTCAGAATAAGAAAGCCTAAAACGAATACTTGGAGTTTTAGGCTTTTATTATTTTCTCCTGGGTGGGAGTCGAAAAGCTTTTGAGGTAGATTGAGAGCGGAGCGAATCAATATAACCAAAAGGTCTACTGCGGCCCGTAAGGCGCGACTCCCACATTTTAGAATTGAGAAGCATATTTATCGGACTTGACCCACTTATCTAATTCACTTCGTTCATAAGAACGTTGGTCGCGGTTCGTTTACCCCAGGGGGACCCCGAAACGAACCGTTCAAGTCCTCTCACACGTCAAAACGGCAAAGACCCAGAAAGCATCGCTTTCTGGGTCTGCCGTTTGTGCGCGCGAGAGGACTTGAACCTCCACGAGTTGCCTCACTAGTGCCTAAAACTAGCGCGTCTACCAATTCCGCCACACGCGCATGTGTACGTACCCTGTTAGAGTGGCGAGATTGTAGCATATGTTTAGGGGGAGGTCTATGGAGGAAGTCTGTCGTTCTGGTCCTCACAAGTCACTAAGTATAATTTCTACTAAGTACCCCCGATTCTTGTTTTAAAAAGGAGGAAGCTTTATCTATCGGACTTGGCGCCAGTTCTAATTCCTTTCAGTCACAAGAACTCGCTGCCCCGTCGCTCAAATCGTACTCGCTTACGCTGCGTGCGATATATTCGCTCTTTTCAAGTCCTGGTGGGCGGACCAGTAATAGAAAAACCCAATGCCTCAGCATTGAGTTTTTCTTACTGGTCCGCCCACCAGGACTTGAACCTGGGACACAAGGATTAAAAGTCCTCTGCTCTACCAACTGAGCTATAGGCGGATATATTCGAAGGAATGCTTCATCACATATTCTTCGTGTAGGCAAGAGTGTACAAGAAAAGTCTCTGGAAAACAAGGTCTATTTTTCCTTATCTTCTTCCTTAATCTCCATCCCAGCAAAAATTTCATCGGTCGCCTGACGGTGTCGCTCTCCGTAGTCAATCTCAAACTCAATATGCGGAATATGTTTAATTCTCATGTGCTTCATTACAAATCGCCGCAGGTCACCCCCAGAACGTTTTAAGAATACATGCGCATCATGTTGTCGTTCAGTTGGAATAGTAGTAAAAAACACCGTAGCATTCTTATAATCCTTTGCGACATTAGAGCGCGTGATAGTAATAAGCGGATCAGCATTCGCTTCATTTCGTACGTATTGTGCGGCTAGCTCCGTAAGGAGTGACGCTACTTTTGTATGTCGATCTTCCATATAAATTATGTAACAACCAAGTCGAATCCTTCGATGTAGTCACCAGGAGCAAGGGTAGTCTTTGATTCAATTTGCATACCAAATTCGCCGTCAGCAATTGTTTTGATATCCATCTTCATTTGCTGAAGGTTAGTCATTTTTCCAGTTCCAATCTCAATATCGCGCCGAATGATACGTACCTCTTGTCCGAACTTAAGTTCTCCTTCCTCCATACGTCCTCCAAGAACGTGTGTATTTTTCTGGTTACTAAAATACACCAAAATTTTTGCTCGTCCGGTTACTATTTTTTCCTCGCGCTTTGGTGTTCGGTTTTTCAGTGCTGTTTCAAGCCATTCTGAAAGTTCGTAAATAATATTAAATGTATCGATCTCCACATCAAGTCGTTCCGCAAGCTCAGTTGCAGCGCGATCTACCTTTACATTGAATCCTACGATTATAGCGTTTTCAGTTGCACTCACGTTTTGTACATCAGCACCACTAACATCGCCAACACTTGCTTCAATAACACGCACTGCAATACGGTCAGACTCAAATTTATCTAGTTCGTGTTTGATTGCGTCAATTGTCCCAAGCACATCAGCTTTAATCATGATCGGTACAATAGGGAGGTTAGTACGCTCAAATTTTTCTTCCTGCGAACTTGAAGCGTTTTCAGTAACCATCTTCTCTGCTTCTTTTTTGCTATCTACCGTCACAAACGTCGCTCCCACTTTAGGAATTTCATTAAATCCAACAATCCCAACAGGCTCAGAGAGACTTGCTTCTTTGATTGTTTTTCCCGTAAAGTCCTCCATGATTCGCACCGGTGCAGATGCGGTACCAGAGACAACAAATGATCCACTCTTTAGTGTTCCGTTTTGAACAATGAGCGTTGCAGTAGTTCCACGCTTTTCGTCCATATATCCTTCGATGATAGTTCCAGTTGCTGGAGCTCCTGTATCACCTTCCAATTCGTTAAGGTCAGCAGCGAGAATCACAAGATCAAGTAGATCATCAATACCTTCTCCAGACTTTGCTGAGATACCTACCCATGGGATGTCTCCTCCCATACCTTCGATATAGATTTCGTTTTCAATCAATGATGATTGCGTTCGAGGAATGTCAGCTCCAGACTTATCAATTTTGTTGATCGCTACGATAAATGGGATATTAGCAGCTTTGATACTTGCCAGTGCTTCGAGTGTTTGTGGCTTCACACCATCTTCTGCTGAGACAATAAGAATCGCCACATCAGCAACATCAGCACCACGAAGACGCATTTCTTGGAATGCTGCGTGTCCTGGGGTATCAAGAAATGTTACTTTTCCCTCAACACCTTCTTTTGTTTTGTGGTCCACGACATAGGCAGAAAGATGTTGTGTGATACCGCCTGCTTCACCATCAACAACGTTCGAACTTCGGATATAGTCAAGAAGTGTCGACTTACCGTGGTCGATGTGTCCCATAATTACAACCACCGGTGGTCGTTTTATGATGTTTTTGCTTGCAGTTTTTTTTGATTTCTTTGTCATAAATAATTTTGTGGATCCTTGGCTGTTCCAAGAATTAATGGCAGGTAAGCCATTAATTCGGAACTAAATTCAGAATTGTGGAAAATAAGAAATGGTAACGACTATATTTTCCATACGACGAAGTGAGTCGCTTGCTTCTTAACAGAAGCTGTTCAGGTTGTCGCTACTCACATAGCTGGCAACCCCTTGCGAAAGTCTCCCAGACTTTCTCACTCCTTCCCTCATTTGTTTTTTGCCCTGATGTTGATGGTTATTGAGTAATGAAAAAGGCCGTAAGTACGGCTTTAAGTCCCAATAATGTACCATACTATATATGTATTGGCCATTAGAGTTTCACTGTGGCATTATGTTGGTATAGATTATGAAATTTCTCCAAAAAAGACAAAAAAGAATATATCTTGATTATGCAGCTGCAACACCTTTACGTCATACAGTTGCACAGAAAATGAGGGTTTTTGAGCGTGACATGTTCGCAAATGCCAGCGCAATCCATAGAGAAGGGGTGTTGGTGCGTCAGGCAGTGAACCGTGCACGCGAACGTTTAGCACGCACGCTTAAAATTCGTCCAAATGGTGTTGTATTTACTGGAAGTGGAACAGAAAGTAATAACCTCGCAATTATGGGAGCTGTTGAAGCGCGACGTGCCACTGGTGTTCCTTATGTGGATATGGAGGTCATTTCAACACACATCGAACATCCGTCGGTGAGCAAGGTCCTTGAGCATCTCTCTGAGCTTGGAGTAGATATCAAATATCTTGATATCGATACCGAAGGTTTGATTGTTGCACAGTCGTTACTAGATACACTTAGTGAAAAAACCGTAATGGTTTCATTCGCGTATGCCAATAGTGAAATTGGAGTAGTTCAGGAAGTAGGGAAGCTTTCGCGTATAGTTCGTGCCTTTGAAAAAGAACACGCAACGCGGACATATGTGCATACCGATGCTGCACAAGCTCCGTTGTATCTTAACTGCGAAATGGACCGACTGATGGCTGACATCATTACATTCGATGCAGGGAAATGTTATGGCCCCAAAGGGGTTGGAGTACTTGCGATGCGTCACGGAGTAGAACTTTCTTCTGTATTGTACGGAGGTCCACAAGAATCAGGGCTACGCCCTGCGACAGAAAATACCGCAGGAATCATCGGGGCAGTAGAGGCTATTGTGGTTGCTCAAGAACAGCATGAAAAGAGGGCAGAAAAAGTTTCAGCACTGCGTGACAAAGCAATTACACAACTTTCAACTATTGAAGGCGTGGTTCTCAATGGATCTCGAACGCAGCGTATTGCAAATAACATTAATATTTCTATTTCAGGTATCGATTCAGAATTCGCGGTGATTGTCCTTGATAACGAAGGTATCGCCTGCGCAACGAAATCAGCGTGCTCAGGAGCCGGTGGTGATGGCAGTAGTGTAGTCCGAGCAATGACCAACGATGAAGCTCGTGCCAGTTCTACATTACGTTTTACCTTAGGAGGAAAGACAACAATGCGTGATATGACGCGTGTTGTTGATGTGCTTAAGCAACACGTAGCGAAACAGAAAAGCAGTTAGATATTTGACTGCCTTGCCAATAAAAGGCACTATAGTAATACAGACAGGATACGGGAGAAAATGACTGAAAATGTGGGTGAAATGAATGCCTAAAGACTGAAATAAGTCTGTTTATAATTCGTAAATATATATTGTAATGCCAAACTTTCACAATTTTACATCACGAGCCAAGGAAGCGATTCGTAAAGCACACGAGTTGGCTATTGAGCGTGGGCAAAACCACGTGAGCTGTGTACACCTCTTGACCGCACTAACCATGCAAGACGAGAGCGCTGTGATCTCAATTCTTGATCAGCTTGATATTGACATTATTGAAATGACCGACATGCTGTTAGAGTCTCTTGAAGAGCCAGAAATGACGTCATCAGTGTCGCAATCGTATCAGCTATATCTCACACCAGAACTTGCTAAAGCACTTGAAAAATCAGGAAATATCGCTGAACAACTCGGTGATTCATATGTGGGGGTTGAACACTTGTTTATGGCGGCGCTTGAGTTCGCAGGTCCCGCTGTTGAAGTACTGCAACGACTTGGTCTACAAAGTGATCAAGTAGCAACTGCGGTGCAAAACATTCGAGACAACAACGTCTCTGACGCACAACAACCAAAGAAGTATCGGGCACTTTCAAAGTACACACGAAACCTTACCAAGATGGCACAAGATAATAAGCTTGATCCCGTTATTGGACGCGATGCTGAAGTACAACGAGTGATTCAGATCCTCTCACGACGGACGAAGAACAACCCTGTGCTTATCGGAGAAGCTGGAGTAGGAAAGACTGCTATTGCTGAAGGACTTGCACAACAAATCGTTGCAGGATCAGTCCCAGAGTCTATTAAAGAAAAAGAAATTCTCACACTTGATCTCGGTCTTCTGGTTGCAGGAACTAAATTCCGTGGAGAGTTTGAAGAGCGACTCAAGGCAGTAATGAAAGAAGTTGAGCAGGCGGCAGGCGCGGTGATTCTCTTTATTGATGAGCTACATACTATAGTTGGAGCAGGAGCGTCTGAAGGATCTATGGACGCATCAAACATGTTGAAGCCAGCCTTAGCCCGTGGTGAAATTCGAGTTATTGGCGCAACGACCCTTAAGGAGTACCAAAAACATATTGAAAAAGATCCAGCACTTACACGACGCTTCCAACCTGTGCATGTGCATGAGCCATCGCAAGAAGATGCAATTGCGATTCTCCGTGGTATCGCTGAAAAGTACGAACTCTTCCATGGAGTGCGTATTACTGATGATGCGATTCTCGCTGCGGTGAATTTCTCAAGTCGATACATTGCTGACCGTTTCCTTCCTGATAAGGCAGTAGACCTTATTGATGAAGCTGCTTCTGCACTACGTATTTCTCTTGAGAATAAACCAGAAGAATTAGTGCTTGCAGATCGAAGTATCCGCCGACTAGAAATTGAGAAGGAGGCGCTTAAGAAAGATGAGGTAGATGCTGAAACAGCGACAAAGCGAAAGCTCCGTTCACGGCTGAAGGAGATTGATAAAGAAATTGGAGAGCTTCGTGAGCAAACAGTTGCGATTGAAACAAAGTGGAATAATGAACGCGAAGCACTCGGGGCTATTCGTACGCTGAAGAAAGAACTTGATGAACTGCGTGTTGATGCTGAGAATGCAGAGGCAATGGCTGACCTTACCCGAGCTGCTGAGATTCGATACGATACTATCCCAGCCTTAGAAAAGGAATTGGGGGTAAAAACAGATCGTCTTAAGAAACTACAACGAAGCCGACGGCTCCTTAAGGAGGAGGTGACTGAAGAAGATATTGCTTCAGTAGTTTCACTGTGGACTGGTATTCCAGTTTCGCGAATGATGGAAGAGGAAGCAAAGAAGCTTGCACGCATGGAGGAAGATTTGCATGAACGTGTAGTAGGACAAAACCATGCGGTTAAACTCATTGCAGATGCTGTAAAACGCTCACGTGCAGGGATTGCTGACCCTAACCGACCTATTGGATCATTCCTGTTCCTTGGACCTACAGGAGTAGGGAAGACAGAACTTTCGAAAGTTCTTGCTGAGTTTATGTTTGATGATCCTGAGGCACTGCTACGAATTGATATGTCTGAGTTTATGGAGAAACATTCAGTTTCTAAAATTATTGGGTCACCTCCAGGATACGTAGGACATGATGAAGGAGGGTCAATTACCGAAAAAGTACGACACCGACCATATTCAGTGATTCTTTTGGACGAGGTTGAGAAGGCGCACCCTGAAGTATTTAACGTACTGCTCCAAGTGCTTGATTCTGGGCACTTAACTGACGCTAAGGGACGAAAAGTGAATTTCAAGAATACGATCATCATTATGACCTCAAACATTGGAGCTGAGCATATTGATCGTATGTCTAACTTTGGATTTACTAAAGACAAAGACGATCAGTCACAATACGTGCAGGCGAAAGATAAAGTGATGGGAAGTCTCAAAACCTACTTCCGACCAGAGTTTTTGAATCGACTGGACGAAATTATTATCTTTGATATTCTCTCTCCTGAGACAATCCGATCAATTGTTGAAATGCAGGTTGAGGAAGTACGGGTACGACTTGAAGAAAAAGACATTAAACTCACTGTTACTAAAGATGTGTACGACTATCTTGCGACCGAAGGATACGATCCACGATTTGGTGCACGACCACTTAAACGTGTAATTCAAAGTAAGATCCTCACTCCGGTTGCTGGACAGATGGTGGGGCAAGGAATGCTCAACGGAGGCGTTGTGAAGGTAAGCATGGCAAAAGGGAATAAGGAATTGGCGTTTGATGTGCAAAAGAAGGGGGTGCGAAAGAAAGCGGTTAAAAAGGTTGTGAAGAAGAAGGTTGCGGTTACAGCGTAGATCATTAAATAAAACGGCGGACCTTGGGTCCGCCGTTTTGTGTCTCGGTCAACTTGTCTTCCGTTTATTTCTTAGCGCGTGTTCGACATCACTAGCATCAAGCATTCTACTGACAAATTTTCTTTGCGAAACGTCAACAAGTTTGCAGTTATTAGTCATAAGCAATGCCGCAGTAATTGAATCTTCATTAGGCACTGTTATAGTAACTAAAATGTGCAAAACTCCTGTAGATGGTTTTACTACCGGATTACTTGCCAAATTCGATACAATCTTCACTTTTTTTGGATCAGGAATAGATTTTGATTTTTCTGACCCTTTCCTAAATATGAGATTGAAGTATAACTCTAATCCCATGGACTTTTCATCAGGTGAAAAGTGCTTCCATGTATTTCCTCCGTATGTCCTACTCCCTAAACGCTTACTATCAATTGATTTTAAGAAGTGTTTGTATAACTTCTTTCTGTCTTTACGATTGATGAGTATCAATTGTGCATAAGAATCCTTTAAACAGTGATCCAAAGGTGACTTCGCATAGACTTTTGTTGAGGTAAGTGTCGCTAGACACGTAACACAAATAAGAATAATTGCTGTAAATTGTAATGTAATGTTCATGCTCCCTCCTTTCACGTAACTCGGGATTCTATATCTCATCCTAGTGTTTTTAAAAGTAAAAGCAATAGGTTTTAGTGAAAAACAATAGTTTTGGTAGGTGTCAAAAAAAAAGCTGCCTATAAGGCAGCTTTCAATTATTTGTGTAATTCATGCGTTCTTCCCAAGAAGCGGGCACTTATTTTTCCAAATTTACAGACTCTATTTGTTGGAGTAAAGATAAGGGTTGCTCCAAGAAGACCCTTTTTTATTTTTACCTCAACCTCACTCTTTTTTGTTCGTACAGATTTAATGTATGTGCCCACAGGAATTTCTTTTCTAAAGAATTTTGCTAGTTTTATTTCAGCTTTTGTTCTAGCTGCCGCTTTTTCTTGTTTGGTTTTACTATTCCAGACAGCTGACCCATACACATTCGAACCAAATATATGGATGAAAATATAAGTCCCGAAAAGTTCTCTTGCCGTCCTCTCTGTTCGTGAATCAAGTAAGGACTGTACAAAAGTTTTTGCGCACACTTCGTTTGTCTGTGCAAGTGCTATGGTGCTTTGCATACTCATAAAAAGAGTAAGCACTAGAAATAAAGAACGTCGTGTAAGCATTGCTCACTCCTTTGGTCAGAGGTTCTTTTTGTAGTATATAGAGAGGGAGGGGAGTTGTATAGGAGAGGAAACAACGCAAAATAGTCATCTGGTATAAAATAAACCCCGGCCAGATTGGCCGGGGCGTGGTTGGTTTCACATCATCAGGTCAATAGGAATGCAGTCACAAGAGCAGTAGTAATTCCTAAACCCGTGCGTACATCTAGTCCGCCGTTAACAAAAGCATGATAAGTAGCAGGAACAACAATTTGAGCTATAACCATTATGAGGAATAGCTTACTGACTTGTTTAGGAGAAGTATGCGCAAGTCCAATGCTCAAAAATATTAGGCCTGCTCCTCCAAAGCAACTTGCAATGAAAACGTAAGAAAATTTTGCACCGGTAAAGTTAAAACCTTGCGTCATCCCGCCAAAGGCAATAATTATAACTGCAGCACAGGTGGAAAATATTATTGCGCTTTGCACACCGCCAAGACCACTACGGTTCATTATCAGCGGCCAAATACCAAAGAATAGTCCGGCTACCAGCATGCATCCATAGGTTTGAATAGTTGTCATTTAAAGAACCTTTCCAAGATCGTTTATATGAATAAAACACCAAATTTATATTTAGTCAAGTATAATCTTACGAATACATTGCAGGAAAGGCAGGATTCGAAGTTTACAACTTCAGTACAGGTTATCGATATTTCTTCCAGAAATATCTGATGAACCTTTTCGAATCCTGACGTGAGTGACGTTGAGTCACTCACTCCCACCGCACGAACAAAAAAGGCACACTGACGTGTGCTCTTCCTTGTATTCGTGCGCCAGGCAGGATTCGAACCTGCGTAGAATAAATTCGGGAGGTTTACAGCCTCCTGCGATTGACCACTCCGCCACTGACGCATTTGCTACGCATGAGTGACAGTTCATGGTAGGTAAATGAATGCTCCGTGCATTCAAGTGGCCTATAAGTTATCACATATTGGATAAACTGGGAAGTGACCTCTTGTGATACGATTAAACAAATGAAATGGTGTAACGTAGTAGTTTCGGTAATGGTTGTATTCTTTTTCACTTCTGTGGATAGTATTTTTGCGCAAGGGATTGTACCTGCTGGAAAAGAGGACTTTAAGGGGTCAGGATACGGAACGTGTGAATTTGTTGAATTGGTTAATAATGGCATTGCATTCCTTATTGGATTATTTGCACTGCTTGCGGTCATCGTCTTTATTTACGCAGGATACCTTCTGGTATCGTCTCGAGGTAACGTTGCGGTGATGCAGCAAGCAAAAACTTTGTTTACAAACGTGTTGATTGGTCTAGTGATCATGCTCTCGGCATTTTTGGTAATCAACACTATATTAGGCATTATGGTTGGAGGATCTTCAGGTATTCTTAATTGGGCATCACCTCCGTGCTCGTATGAGAATCAGGCAGGGAATCCTGCAGTTATTGATATTAGTTTAACCACACATACAGCAGAGATTCTTGTGCCAAACGGAGACGGGACCTCTGTGTCACTTACTTCAACAGCCGGCGGGCCTACGGGAGGATCAATAAGAGCTGGAGCGTGTGATACGTCAACCATGAGCACTATAAACTTTATGGGGGGAAGTGTCACAGTGAATAGTGGCTTGGTCCCGAGTCTGCAACGTATTGATGCTCAGTGGAATAGTAGTGGAGGTAACTCATATTACCGAGTAACGTCCATAGGAAGTTTTTCATGTCGTGCAATTGCAGGTTCTGGGCGTATGTCGAATCATTCCTATGGCATTGCCTTAGATATTAATTCACTACAAAATCCACACTGTCCTTCAAACGCTAAGTGTAACGGACAGAACGTTCTTATCACTGATATGCATGACTCACGATTTTATGATTTGTGGACGGCTGAAGGTTGGGGATGGGGAGGTAATTGGAACAGCTCAAAAGATGCGATGCATTTTTCTAAAGCGACTAACGAAGGTGGTAATATGAGTTATTAGTGTATATGAATATAAAACGATATATTTTTGTAGTAATTGCAATGGGAGTACTGTTTTCTCTTTGGTTATTTTTAGGAGGTCCTGATCAGAAGCAAGAGGATGTATTTTTTCAAGAGCTGCCCGATATCTCTTCTGATTCTGATCAACAAACAAGAAAAGTGATACCTCGAGGTTCTGCCGTGAATCCTGCAGTAACACTGCCGTTTGATCAGGTATTGTCAAAAGAACCAAGTCTCGCATTTCAGTCAGTACTTAATCAAGTTCATGATGATGTGTATGCTATTTTGCCCTGTACCGTCGGAGCGGGGGATACTGAGGTCCTCCTTTTTACCGCAAAATATACACAGGATCCTTCAGGAAATACCATACAGCCAGCACGCGATGCGGTGACAGCGTGGGAGCCGTATGTATTGCAAGATATTGGTTCGATTATTTATCCTGACCAACAATTTACCGCACTGACATCTTCGTTCATACCAGTTTCAGGAGAAACTGATGTGAGAATCGCATCAGTACAAATACAGGGAACGGAGTATTATGTTTATTCTAAATGGACGCTTAATTATGTGTTGTTTGGAAGTTCGTTGTCGTGTGTAGAAGAAGCACAAGATTCAGTTTTTGGACACTAATATTATGAAATACATTACATCAGCTTTACTTCTCTTATTCTTCCTAGCCCCACAGACGCTTTTTGCACAAGGTTTTTTATTTTGCCAAGGAAGTAACTGTAACTTCTGTTCGCTTGTACAAACAGTAGAGGCTGTTACTGACTGGGTGTTACTTGTCTCTATTCTTATTGCTGTAATTCTCCTTATGTATGCAGGTTTTAGGATTGTAGGTTCGCGTGGTGACATCGGGGCATTTGATCAGGCACGTACCTTATTTACAAATGTTGTTATTGGTATCTTTATTTTACTTGCTGCGGGTACCATTGTGGATACGCTAGTGAAGTCGGTTGCCGGTGGACAATTTGGACTTTGGAATCAGCCGTCCAGTTGTGGAGGAGCGTATTACGCACCAACCCCAGGAGAGTTGGCAATTATGTTAAATAATCATACTGCTGTAGGGCTGCCTACAGGGACAGGCCCGGATTCAGTCATTGATCCAAATGGTGGTGTCATTACACCAACTTCAGGTACCAGCAATGCATCCTTTTCCTTTTCAAGTGCACTGAATTTACAACAGCAAGGACATCTCTCAACGGTATTGGCAACTTTTCAGGGATGTATGGTGAATCGATTGCCTGATGGTTTGTATATCATCACGTCTGTTTCTGATAATAAAATTGCAAATGGTTCAAAGACTTGGGCAGAATGTGCTGCAGGTGGTCAAAGTGCTGGTTGTGCACATGGTGTACGATCGTGTCATTATGGAGGAGCTTCTTGCGTAGGGCAATCGTATGCATTGGATATACGCACTAGTAATCTTAATACCGTACAAGAACAGGCTGTTCTAAATGCTGCAAGTGCATGTGGTGGTTGGGGTCAAAATGAAGGTGATCATTTGCATGTCAGTAGAGGAACGCAGTGTGGTTGTAATTAATATGAAAATAATCTCTTTTCTTAGTATCCTCTTTTTCTTCCCGAGTAACGCTTGGGCTCAAGAAGGCCTTGTTTCCTGCGTCGGTGGGGACGCGTGCGGATTTTGTGAGTTGGTGACTATGGTCAATACACTCGTTGAGCTTTTAGTTATCGTTATTACAACGTTCACAGTGTTGCTTATTGCATTTGCAGGCTTTCGGTTAATTACTTCAGGTGGAGATGCATCAGCATTACAAGATGCAAAGAAGTATCTTATAAACGCGATTATTGGAATTATGATTATGCTTGCAGGATGGACGATTGTGGATACTTTCTTAAAGCTTATTGCGGGAGGAGACTTAGGAGTGTGGAATGCAACGAGCTGCGAGCGAGCGTATGAAGCGGGGAAGGCTAGTGGGGTTAATGTAAATAACACTCCTAATGTTGCGCCTTCGGCGACTACAGGTTCTACAGGGGGTGGGGTTATTGTGGCTCCCTAGGTGTAAGGGTTTTGTGGTAAGGTAATTAAGAATTGTTATTTAGGAGGGTGCAATGACACATATCGATATTGGCGGCTCATCGGTCACAGACTGGGAGAACTTTATCCTTAATCGTACCAATACCCGTGAAATCTCAGGGCATGGAGGAGGCAATTATCTCTCAGGCAAAATAAGAACCATCATGTCACATCCTGACTCTACTCGCTTGTATGGTCATGTTGTGCAAGCAGTTCTCAATTGCTGGGATGATTTGATCGCTGTTGAGCGTGATCCATACGAAGCAGAACCGGTGGATACTGTTGCGCAAGCTCCGTTTGGTCCTCGGTTCCAATTCTTTAACGAAGATGCTCGAACACAATACAACCGTTTGTGGTTGGAAAGTCCACGTCCGCATAGCGTAGTTCATCGTCGGATGGCGCTCAATTCGCGGGGTGAGCTCCCAGTTACACGAGCTGAAATTGGGCTGTTGTTTGAACTTCCTGGTTGGGGTCTGACAGCAACTCGAGTCGCTAGTATGAAAAAATGGAACAATACCGCTATCGATTTGATGAAAGACTTGTATGGACGAAAGACTGAGCTGAGAACTAGTACTATTGAGCAACTGGTTAAAGATGGTTTTCCAAAACTCAAAGGACTTCGTTGGATCTACATGACTCAAAACGATGGACCTTTTACCAGAAGTATCACCGAACGCTGGCAACAAGAGCTGTTAGCAGAGGGTGCTTCAAGGAAAGAAGTCTTTTTGAAAGAAGTATAAACGTATCGGCTGCCCCGCGAGAGTGGGGCAGTTTTTTTGTATTGATTAGGTTAGGAAAGCATAATGAGGTCATGGTGGTTGAGCTCCTTGTTTGCGGTCACGAATCACTAAGTATATCTGTTCACTACGTTCCAAATCTACTAAGTGTTCTCGACCCCGACTCGACTGTCGCTAAAGCGACATGTCTCCGTCTCCCGCCAGAGCCGTAAGTGCCTCAAGGCACTTACTTAAAAGAAGACCGCCTGATACTTTAGTATCAGGCGGTCTTCTTTTTACTCTGGCGGGCCCACGAGGACTCGAACCTCGGCCGACGGTTTTGGAGACCGTAATTCTACCACTAAACTATAGGCCCTGTATTTATGATTTGTTCCAAATCAATCATTAGACATTGATCATTCAAATCTGCTACATAGTAGGCGAAACCACTCAATAGGTCAATTGTTTAAGAAGGACTGCACGATTTGTTCGATTTCCTTTGTCTGATCTTTGGTGAACCACTGCACGGTATTGTCTTTCTTAAGCCATGTGATTTGTTTTTTTGCGTACTGCCAATTTTTTTCAATAAATTTTTGAAGAAACTCGTCGCGAGTAATGACTTTGTCATATAGCTCTAAGCCAAGAACGTATTCAAATCCTATTTCATGCAGGCGCTCTCGGGTGAGTCCTGAATCAAGTAAAGTTTTGATTTCACCCATGTATCCCATTTCTAACCATTCTTCCGCACGTTGCTTGAAGCGCGCACGCAATGCTTCTTTTTCTGTCTTGATGCCGATGGTAAGGACGTCGTATGGTTCATCAGTTGGGATGACGGGCACGCTTCCAACAGAAGCGATTATTTCAAGTGCACGTATAAGACGCCGTCGGTTTTGTGGATCTACATCTGCCGCCCTGCGTTGATCCCTCTCTTTCAACTCGTTATAGAGTTCTTCAGTACTATTTTCTTCGAGTTTTGCTCGGAGTTCTGGATTCGGTGCAATTGGTGGGGCAGTAATACGTCCCAGTAGTGTGTCTACATAAAAGAACGTTCCTCCTGCAATAATGGGGAGGTTTTCTCGCTGTATGATTTCTGCAATTGCTTGCGTACCGTCGTCTTTAAAGTCACTTGCTGTGTAGACCTCGGTTGGTTCAATAATATCCAAGAGATGGTGTTGGACTTCGCACATTTCTTCTTTGGTTACTTTTCCAGTCCCAATATCAAGTCGCTTGTATATTTGGCGCGAATCAGCTGAAATAATCTCGCCAGAGAACTGTTGTGCGAGTTTAATTGAGAGTGATGTTTTACCCGAGGCGGTAGGACCGACTATAACGAGAATTTTAGGTTTCATTAGGTGGAGTGTAGCATTTGAAGGGAGGAGTCTCAATGGGAGAATTAATTGGCAAGAGAAAACGACGCCTGTGGGGCGTCGTTGATTTTTGATGTGTAAACAAAGTTTATGTATACCCGACACTTCGTTTGTACCTATCGAGCTGGCCGGGATAATCCATGATTGACTCGTACTGTTTTCGTGTGAGATACGCTTTACCCAGAGCCCATTCCATAAGTTCTGGGAAATCCCATGCTGCGCGCACCGTTACACCGAGTTTCCCAAGTTCTTCCCTGGCGTCGGTGCTTCGATTGAGAAACAGAAGGAGATTAGTGACCTTTCCACCTGCTTGTTCAATCGGCTCCAGCGCAAGTTTTTTAGTCAGGCTGCTTGCAACAAGGTCGTCGACCATGCAAAGTTCCTGACAGATATCTTCGTCTGTTGGTAGGCCTTTGGGATCAAGTTTGAATGAACGTTTTCCATCAGAGACTTGTTTTTTCAAACGGATCCGTGTGGGTAAACTTCTGTCGTTAAAAACAAAAGAACCATCCAGCCATTGAAAAATTGCATCTAGATACGGAGTTCCAGCTGCAGGAATGTCAAAAATTGGGTGATCAAACAGGTCTGCGTTCAATCCAATAATTGTCATTACTTTAGCAACTGCTTTGATATCCTCTGGTTCCATTTTTCCTTCCTTTACACCGGTTGGGCGTAAGTTTAGATAGAACGGAGACCTTGGAGCATCAGGGAGTTCTTGATGGATAGCTAATTTGAAACCTTCTTCAAGGTTAACTAGACAGCTCCCATTGCTGAAGATTCGATGTGCTGCATCTTCTCGTGCGACTAGAAATTCATTACTCAAGGAACAATCCTCCTGTTGGGGCTTAGTAGCCATTAAGTGATAAATCTAGAATACCTAAAGTATTGTAAAAGGCAAGGGAGGGACTCGAAGCTTACAGCTTCAGTATAGGTTGTCACCATTTTCTATGGAAAATGCTAGGCAACCTGTTCGATTCCCTCCCAAGGTACGACTAATACTCAAGTAAAAGCTCCACGTATTCGCTTTTACTTTCGTTTATCTGTGCCTCGGGAGGGAATCGAACCCTCACTCCTTACGGAACACAATTTTGAGTCGTGCGCGTCTACCAATTCCGCCACCGAGGCATTCTTATTCGATGCAGATGAGTGTACCAGATTATTGCAAAGTTATAAACAGGGAAGTATGCAGTCGTGTGTTAAAATGTCACAAACGAGCACTGATAAGGGTAAACGCTCGGAGGTATTTACTGTATGGCATTTCAAGGTGATTCTATTTTTTGGGTTGAGGTTGGGAAAATTGTTCCTAATCCATTTCAACCACGACGTGAATTTAACGAGGATAAACTCAAAGAGTTATCCGAGTCTATTCGTATGTACGGTATTCTCCAGCCACTTACGGTGACCCGTAAGGAGATTCAGCGTTCCGATGGCGCTTTTTATACTGAGTATGAATTAATTGCGGGAGAACGGCGTTTACGAGCCTCTAGACTTGCTGGGCTTGAACAAGTGCCGGTAATTATTCGTTCTGGTGAAGATACTGAGCAGGAGAAGCTTGAACTTGCGATTATTGAAAACTTACAGCGTGAAGACCTTAATGCAGTTGATCGTGCTTTGGCATTTAAACAGTTGGCAGAAGTGTTTACCCTTTCTCATGCACAGGTGGCGAAAAAAGTTGGTCGTTCACGAGAATATGTTTCAAATAGCATTCGACTCCTAGGACTTCCAGAATGTATGCTCAATTCACTCAAGCTCGGTGACATTTCAGAAGGGCACGCACGGACACTCTTGATGCTTAAGGAACGTCCAGAAGAGCAGGATGTTGTATATCGAGAAATTCTTCTGAAGAAACTTTCGGTGCGAGAAGTTGAGCGAATTGCGCGGAAGATTGCCAGTGACAAGGTACGCAAGAAGCGGTGGAATGATTCGGATGCACACTTGATTGCTATTGAAAAAGAATTTACCAATACACTTGGTACCCGTGTACAAATTTCTAAAACTGAATTTGGAGGGAAACTAACTATCGACTACTTTTCAGAGGATGACCTTCAGAAATTATTGGTATTAATGAAGTCACAAGAAGAAAAAGAAAACAGTACAGTTAATACTGAAGAAGGGGAAGATTCTGGAACGGTTATTACTGAAATGTCTCCTGAGGCTTCGGTCTTGGCAAAAATAAGTGCTGCTACGGTACTAGAAGCAGTCCCTGAAACTATTGAAACTTTACAAAAAGAAGTTGAGGCTGAAGCGGCTGAATATGTGGCCCCCACGAAAGACTTAGTGTCTACCAATACAGATGTTGAGGGTGTAAAAGAAGACCTTACGCCTAATCAAGATATTGCAGGAGTTGTTGATGCTCCACAAGCAATATTTCCCGCTCCTGCTGAACTAGATCCTGTCGCATCTGCGACTGAGGTACGTGAAGAACTTTCTTCAGAGCTTGATGGGGCAATAGCTGACCCTGTTGATGATGTGGTACCGGCACTTAGCGCCAAAGTTCCTGAGGTGCAAGAGGAAAGTGAACCAACAGCTCCTGTTGATTTACAAAGTGATGAATTCTCATTCGTTCGAGAGCATAATGAAGAAGCTCGGGAAAAAGATTTAGAGGTACCCTACGAAAGTTCTGAGCAAAATGAAACCCCTACACCTTCCGAAGGATCAGAGTCTAAAACCGACGATGATGACGATCTATACGCAATGAAAAATTTCTCGTTGTAAGGGGATTAAAAAAACGGCACCCAACGGGTGCCGTTTTTTTAATGTTCCATCTCCATAAGTGCCGACTTGATACGTCTTTTTGCAACAGAAGTTTGTGCCATTTGTACCCACTTTGGTGTCGGGTGGGCACTTTTCTTAGTTTCAATTTCAACAATGTCTCCATTTCTTAACACGGTGTCTAATTGTACTAGTTTGTTATTTACTTTTACTCCCGCAATATGGTTACCAACTTCTGAGTGGATTGCATATGCAAAATCAATAGGTACCGCCCCAGAGGGAAGATCAACTACGTCACCGTTTGGAGTAAACACAAAAATACGGTTACTAAAGAAATCGGTACGCATGTCGTCTACAAACTCCTGCCCAGAGGCTTTCTCGTGTGTATACATCTCACCAATTTGATGAATCCAATTTGGAATTTTTTGTTTAGGGTCTGTGTTTCGTGTTGCCTCGAGATCTTCGTGCTTAGCATTATCTCTCCATGCAAAAGGACGGAAGAGGGTAGGGACGAGATTTGAAAACCACTCAGCAGTACTTCGTCCTTTAGTTCCCGTAGTTTCTTCTTTATAAATAAGGTGCGCAGCGATACCATACTCTGCTTCATGATGCATTTTTTGGGTTCGAATTTGAATCTCGAGAATAGTTCCTGCTTTAGTAATCGCCGTTGTGTGAATTGATTGATATCCGTTTGGTTTTGGGAGATTGATATAATCTTTCACTCGCTTTGGCAGTGGTCGCCAAACGGTATGCACAATTCCCATAGCGCGATAACAATCCTCAACACTATTAACAACAATACGCATTGCAAGAAGATCATAGACGTTATCAATGTCCCATTCTTTACGCTTTAGTTTGTGATACAGACTATAGAGTCCCTTAACGCGGTAGGATGTTTTGAAATCCATGAGTCCTGAATCGGCTAGTTTCTTTTGGAGAATTTTTCGTTCTTTCTCCAAAAGTCCTTGTGCTTTTTCAGCGCGCTGGTGAAGAAGGTCACAGACACGCTTGTGTTCTTCAGGAAGTACATACGGGAAGGCAAGATCCTCAAGTTCCTTTCGAATAAGTCCCATTCCAAGTCGGTGTGCAACAGGGACATAAATTTCAAGTGTTTCCGTTGCAATGCGTAATTGTTTTGCTTCAGGCACATGTTTGAGCGTTTGCATATTGTGCAAACGGTCTACTAATTTCACAATCAGTACACGGATATCCTGACTGGTTGCTACAAAAAGTTTACGAAGACTTTCATTGTGTCGATCGGTTCCGTAGTATCGCACCGAACTAAGCTTCGTTACTCCCTCAACCAAGAACAGAATTTCTTCACCAAACTCACGACGAATATCTTCAGAGGTTACCTCGGTATCCTCAATGGTGTCATGCAAAAGTCCTGAAGCAATAGTATTTGGCCCCATACCCATCTCAGCCAAGTTGAACCCAACAGCCGCTACATGGGTCATGTATGGTTCACCAGAATATCGCTTATGTCCCTCGTGCGCCTTTTGCGCGTACTCGTATGCCTTTTCAATAAGACGCCGATCAGCATCAGTAGGTTTGTTGAGATTAGCAATGATTTCTTTTGCAGTAGTCATTGCTTGATTTTACGTGTTTGTGGAATATACGCAAGAATTTTTCGTATATACCCACCATAGGTTTGACAGAAAATTATTATCTAGTATAAATGTTCTACTATCATGAGGTTGATAGAAAAGAAACGTGCCCAAGGGGCATTTACATACACAGGAGTAGACTATGAAGTCTCGAGGAATTACAGCAGTGAAGAAAACCACACCGAATGATTTGGTGACACGTACAACCAAACTTAATCTCAGAATTAAGAAGACGCCGGGCAAGGTTATAGATTCAGCAAATTGCCGGTCCCAACCTTCTGTACTGGAGAACGAAAGGGGAGTTCAGCGTGTATCGCTAAATGGTAGTTGATGATCTTGCTGTGATGAAGGGAGCTCGCAAAACTGCGGGCTCTTTATTTTATGTAACCAAAAGACCGAACGTTATGTGTTCGGTCTTTTGGTTATCATCCGCTATCCGATTTTCAATAATTCAATTGCATCCTCAACGGTGAAGTCATCAAGCTTAGCTTTCTCGGGAAGCATTACTCGTTTGAATCCCTTACGTAAGTAGCGTCCTGACTTTGATTCGTACACATTGACCAACTTCTTGGTTTTAGGATTAAGTCCTAATTCTTTTATTAACGTTTCACCTTTACGTCCTTGCTTTGGCTCTTTCAGAAGCTTGAGGGCTCGTACGCGGGTGATATCGTATGGATTGTCTTTTCCTTTTAAGGAACGGTAATCTCCTGCATGCACGATGTATGGTCCGAAGCGACCTGTATTTGCCGTTACGGGCTCTCCTGTTGTTGGATGTTCACCCAGATCACGGGGAAGAAGCAAGAGTTTAGTCGCTTCTTCGACAGTTACGTCCTCAGGTTTTATTTCTTCAGGCAATGCAGCTCGGCGTGGTTTAATGATGTCTTTTTTCTTTTGCCCTTTTACCTTCTCTGGGGTAGCACCTAGCTGGATATATGGTCCAAATCGCCCAGTAAGTACGTAAATATCCTCACCTGTCTCAGGGTGCTTTCCGATTGGTTCATCATCCTTCAGTTCTTTTCCATCAATCATTCGTGCACCATCACACTCAGGGAAGGTTCCACATGAAAGGAATTTACCAGCACGTCCAAGTTTGATAACCATATCCTTCTTGCACTTCGGACATTTAAATTCTTTTGGTCCAGGTCCAAGATTGGTAAGTTTCTCAATATTCTCTTTTGAAGCAACTGCTTTCTGGAATGGTTTGTAAAAATCACCAAGTACTTTTTTGTACTTCTGTGTTCCTTCAGCAATACCATCGAGCTTCTCTTCCATTGCACTGGTGAATTCATCATCAATATAATCAGCAAAATGTTCTTCAAGGAAACTTGATACTACATCACCCGTGTCAGTAGGGATAAGTGTGCGTCCTTCTTTGATGGTATATCCACGGTCAATAATGGTACGCATGATAGATGCGTATGTAGAAGGGCGACCAATACCACGTTTCTCAAGTTCTTTAATGAGACCCGCTTCAGAGTAACGGTTTGGGGGTTGTGTTTGTTTTGCTTCAATTTCTACCTCTGTAAGTGTAAGTGTGTCACCAACAACGATCTTAGGCACTTCGGTGTCCTCCCCACGTGCTTTAGGATCAGCTGCAAGCCATCCGTCAAAGACTACACGAGAACCGTTCACGCTAAAGTCAGGAATCTCTTCACTGGCATCGGGTACGTTACTGAGCACCTTAGTTCGCTTCGTCTTTGCGTCTGCCATCTGTGAAGCTAGCGCACGCGCGTAAATAAGTTCGTATAGTTCTTTTTGATCCCCCGTAGCTCCTGCTGAGGTTTTTTTGAAATTGGTAGGACGCACTGCCTCGTGGGCTTCTTGTGCAGACTTGCTCTTTGCTTTGAAACTTCGCTTCTCAAGATACTCTTTTCCATACTCTTTGGTAACGGTTGCGTAAATTTGTTTTAGAGCAAGCTCACTCATGGTTGTTGAGTCAGTACGCATGTAGGTGATATGTCCAGCTTCGTAGAGTTTCTGTGCAGCGCCCATGGTTCGCGATGGCGCAAAACCAAGACGTGTTGATGCAGCCTGCTGAAGGGTAGAGGTGGTAAACGGTGCTTTAGGAGATCGCTTCGCTTCTGTTTCTTTGATGCTGGTTACTTTCCAAGCATTGCTCTGACCAACCTTCTTGATTCGGTCAGCTTCTTTTTGTTCCGTTGGTTCTATTGAACACAGGAACGGAATTTCCATCTTGTCTTTCTTGGTGTGTGCGGTCAGCACAAAGAAGTCATCAGGAATAAACGCACGAATTTCTCGTTCACGTTCCATAAGGATACGCAGCGCGGGGGATTGTACACGTCCTGCAGAAAGTCCGTACCGTACCTTTTTCCATATAAGACCCGAGAGGTCGTATCCTACAAGACGATCAAGTACACGTCGTGCTTCTTGAGCTTCCTTAAGGTTCATGTCGATCTTACGTGGATGCTTGATCGCTTCGTTTACCGCAGGTTCAGTAATCTCGTGGAAAACAATCCGTTTGAGATTTTTGTTGTCTTCCTTGATGAGTTCAGCAACATGCCATGCAATAGCTTCTCCTTCACGGTCGGGGTCGGATGCAAGGAGTACTTCCTTAGCATCAGCGGCCATAGACTTCAGTTCTCGAATCACCTTTTCCTTTCCTGGTGAGATAATATAGTTCGGCACAAAACCTGCAGGTACATCAACCGCATCCTTGTTACTTTTAGGGAGATCACGCACATGTCCAATAGAAGAAGTCACTCGGTATCCTTCACCGAGGTACTTTTCAATAGTTTTTGCTTTAGCTGGTGACTCAACGATCACCAACGTATTTTTTGCTTTTGTTGCCATAGGTTATGAGTAATAAATACTACCGATACATATATATGTCAATGCACAACTTTGTAAGTCCCATTTTCGCTGATAAGCAAGCCCTGTAATTCAAGCTGTATTAGTATGCTGTTTATTTCCTGCGTCTGGAGTTGTGTTTCGCGAATTATCGAGTCCGTGTCGCTATCACTGCGCAGACTTTTAAGCACTTTCTTTTCAATGTCTGTCAGATCTAGTGTGTTTATTTGTAATGGTTCTTTAGTCTCAGGATTAATCCCCAAAGCATGTAGGATATCGTGGGGATGTGTAACGGGAGTGGCACCAAGTTTAAGGAATTGATGTGGTCCTGCGCTGTTGCCTGAAAATATATCACCAGGCACTACCAATAGCTCACGATTGTAGTCGGTTGTCATCCGAGCAGTGATAAGTGTGCCTGATTTTTCTGTTGCTTCAATAACGAGCGTTGCATGACTAATGCCTGCCATAATGCGGTTGCGTTGCGTGAAGGACCACTTGGTTGCCGTAAAGTGTGGATCGAATTCTGAAAGTAGTCCACCACCAGCGTCTAGAATATTTCGAGCTAAGGGACGATGGCGATATGGATAGATGACATTCTCAGCAATCCCTGAACCAGGAATTGCGAGCGTGTAGAGATTGTTTTGCAGTGCTGATTGATGTGCAAGTGAATCAATGCCAAGTGCAAGTCCCGAGACAATACCAATGTTGTATCCTTGTAGTCCAGAAATGAGATATTGCACAACCTGTTTGCCATAATTTGAGTATGCGCGTGAACCAACAACTGCGAGAAGTCGCATGCCTTGTTCAGGTAGTCGACCCCGATAATTAAGCGTCTTTGGCACCTCAGGGATTTCCCGTAAAAGTGAAGGAAATTCCTTTAACCCCAGAGTATGTATTAAATACTGCATGTAAAAACTATAGCAACGCAATGATGAAGCGTAGATAAAATATTGACTAATTGATGGAAATGTAGTTTTCTGTAGGTTGTTCATTGAGGGAGGCAGTAATGACAACAGTGAAGACAAAAAAAGCGATCAGATCAATTGCAAAACCACAGAAGGAAAACCAGCGACTATCAATTTTTGAGGTAAGTGTGGAATTGCGTGCTGTAACTAGGGTTTTACTAAGTCTGACACTTTACAGTAAATCTAAGACAAACATTATTTTTTACTCGGTGCTTGCGTATCGGGTTGAGGAGTTGCTTGCTAAGAGGATCGTTGATTCGGATTTTTCTGATACGTTCGATGATCGTACTGATGACGAACGTTTGGAAATTCTAAATCAAGCAGTTTTGGAACTTCTCAATAGAGAATATCTTTTTTCCATCAGGATATGGGAGGGAACTGACCCTCCTCAGGCGCAAGATAGATTAACTGTAGCAAGGATTCTCAGGCATTTTGGTCACTAGGTCCGTATGCTGAAACCATCGCACGATATGTGTGGTGGTTTTCTTTTTGAATTGTCTTTTTATATATTCAATGTATTGTATAATCCTTAGATTACTAAACCTTATATACGTTATGTTAGACATTAAATTCATTCGAGAGAATCTGGACATCGTGAAGATGGCCGCAACTAAAAAACATATCATTATCGATATGGACCGACTTATTGCGGTTGATGATTCCCGACGCGCGTTAATGTCGGCATTAGAGGAAAAAAAGGCAATTCAGAACAAAGCGTCTGACGGCATTGCTTCAGCACAAGATGATGAAGTGCGCCAAGGTCTTATTGCGAGTATGCAAACGCTTAAGACTGAAATTCAAGAAGTTGAAGAAAAAATGAAGCCAGTCATGGAAGAATGGCAGGCACTTATGCTGCAAGTGCCCAACATTCCCGATATGTCAGTTCCTGACGGTGATTCTGATGAGGATAATGTTGAGATTAAGGTGTGGGGTGAGCAACCAAAGTTTGATTTTGATCCCAAAGATCATGTGGAGATTATGACGAATCTCGGAATGGTAGATTTTGAACGGGGGACGAAGGTCCATGGATTCCGAGGATACTACCTTATGGGTGATGGGGCACGTCTATCATGGGCTATTTGGAACTATGCAAACCAATTCTTTGGAGATAAGGGATTTGATCCATTACTCGTGCCTTCTATTGTACGAAAGAATAATTTGTACGGTACAGGGCACTTACCAAACGAAGCAGACGATGTATATCACACGCAAGACGAAGATTACCTGATCGGAACATCTGAAATTTCTACAATGGGGTTCTATGGAGATGAAGTGCTTGAAAAAGAACAATTTCCAATTAAGCATCTTGCATTCTCACCATGCTTCCGACGTGAAGCGGGAAGTCACGGAAAGGACACAAAGGGTCTTATTCGTGTACATGAATTCTTTAAGGTTGAGCAGGTTGTGCTCTGTGAGGCATCACACGAAGAATCAGTGAAGAATCACGAAGAGATCAACCGAAACACTGAATCGTTTATTGAGTCGCTCGGCATCCCGTATCACACGGTACTTAATTGTGGAGGTGACCTCGGACAAGGACAGGTGAAGAAATATGATATTGAGCTTTGGGTACCATTAGAAGAAAAGTACCGAGAAATTAGTTCTGCATCATATTTCCACGATTTCCAGACACGACGATTTAATATCCGCTATCGTGATGAAGACGGAAAATTAAAATATGCACACTCACTAAACTGTACTGCGATTCCAACACCACGTATCTTGGTTTCGCTGATTGAAAACTTCCAGCAGGCAGATGGGTCTGTACTGATCCCCGAAGCACTGCGACCATACATGGGAGGACGAGAGAAGATTGAGCTGAAGAAGTAAATAGGAAAAGAAAAAAACGCAATCCGTACGGATTGCGTTTTTTTCTTCATGCTACTATATGACCAATGTTCAACGCATGGAGGCAAAAACGTATACAAAGTCGAAATAAGCGAAGGCGTGCAAAACAGCCTGAGTCTCTTTTACGTACACAGATTATCGTGGGTGTGTGTATTGTGCTGACGCTTTCTCTTGTTGGTGCTGGTACCTGGTACGGGTCACGTATTGCGTCACTGCAGATTACTGAGGTTTCAGTGCTTGGGGGCTTCACTATTCCACACGCAGAAATAGAAAATAGAGTGTGGGAACGACTTACCGGAAGCTATCTTCGATTGGTTCCACATACGTTTGCACCAACCTACCCTAAGAAAGCAATCATTGAACACATCTACAGCATGGATCGGGTAAAGAATGTGCATCTAGAGACGCTTGATACACAGAAGTTAGTAGTAGTTTTTGAAGAGTACCAACCGCATGCACTGTGGTGCAGCGAGGTTGCTGCAAAAGATTGTCTGTTTCTTGATGAAACTGGGTATGCGTTTGGAGAGGCTCCTGATTTAACAGGTAGTGCATTTATTCGCTATGTGAATCAAAATATCATTCCTGAACGCAAGACCCAAGGATTTGAAACTTCGTTTATAAAAGAAACACAGACATTTGCTGAGTTACTTGCACAAGAACTGGATCTCTATGTGATTCATATAGAGAAGTACGATGATCTTGATATTACGTATACGGTCTCAGGCGGGGGAGTGCTTAAGGTCTCACAGGTGATGGATAGTAGTGTTAGTTTTACAAACCTAAAATCCATCCTTTCTTCAGAACAATTTGTGCATCTACAGAATGGTGCGTTTCAGTATATTGATTTACGTTTTGGTGATAAGATTTTCTTGAATGAGGAGGAAGAAAAAACTGCCACCTCAAGTGAGGCGACAGCTATTTAAGGTTTATTGATTGAGAGCTTTGTATACTCCAAACCAAGCTGGTATACATAACGATAGTGTTACAAGTATTAACACAAGTAATACTAGAAACTTAGCAGCAGGTAACTGTGTGGACATGATCCCAAGTAAACTTAGGATGATCATATGTGTCAAAACGAACGATGTTCGTAATCTAGCTGCCAGTTCTGAATTCTTTTTTTGACGTTTGATTGTATTTCGAACATTCATTGGGGACCTCTTTTCTTGCAATTGTTGGAACTACTTGTAAAGTACTATCAATATGAATTTTTGGCAACAACTTCCGAAGCCTATTATGGCAGTTGCACCGATGGCTGATGTCACCGATGCTCCTTTTCGACGTATTATTGCAAAATACTCCGATTGGGAGAATCAGAAGAATGCGGTTATGTGGACGGAATTTGTTGCGGCTGATGGTCTGATGCGCGCAACTCCCGAAGGGAAGCAGAAGTTGATGGCTGATCTGATCTACGGCGAAGAAGAACGACCAATTGTTGCACAACTCTTCTCAAGCAATGAAGAATATATGGAGCAGGCAGCACGACTAGCTGTTGAGCTCGGCTTTGACGGTATTGATTTGAATATGGGATGTCCATCAAACACTATTGAAAGACAGGGGTGTGGTGCGGCGATGATTAAAGATCCTGCAAAGGCGCGTGCGGTCATTCGTGCAGCGAAACGTGGAGCGGGGGATGTTCCTGTGTCAGTGAAGACACGCCTTGGGTACAACAACGATGAACTTGAGACATGGATTCCAGAGATTCTTGCAGAAGAACCAGCTGTACTCTCAATTCATGGACGAACTCGTAAAGAAATGAGTAAGGTGCCCGCAAAGTGGGATCGTATTACACAGGTGGTGGCGTTGAGAGACAAGCTGGGAAGTAAGACACTGATTATCGGTAATGGGGACGTACTCTCGATGGATGACGCAAAACAAAAAGCAAAAGAGAGTGGAGTAGACGGCATTATGATCGGGCGAGCACTTTTTGGTAATCCATGGTTCTTCCATCCAACCAAACGCATCCCGCTAACGCTCACTGCAATGCCAACCCATGGCGTAAATCGAGAAGATATTATTACGGAAGACACTGCTGATGATTCGTATGAATACGTAACACTTGAAGAACGACTGCGTGTGATGATTGAACACACGAAACTTTTTGAAGAAATTCTTTCGTTTAAGAACTTCTCAGTTATGAAGAAGCACTACAAAGCGTATGTAAATGGTTTTCACGGTGCTGCGCAACTGCGTGCACAGCTTATGGAAAGTAATTCTTCGCAGGAAATGGAAGTGATAGTACAAAAATTCCTTGCGCTATAGACTATTTCTCAGTATCCTAAACGAAGAAACAATTGTCCTTCAACTAAGGAGATGAAGTAATGAATATCGATCCGCAGCAACTTCAGGAGTTTGTTCATGAAAGTAATAGAATTGAAGGAATTCCTGCAAAGAGTGGTATGTACCACGACATTCATCTTGCGGCTGCCAAAGCTGTTATGAATGAGCCGAAGGACTATCTTAGTGATACACGGCGGATACACCAGCTGCTTGAAAAAACTTTTGATCTAGGCACCATCGCTGGTGAATACCGAGTAGATTCAGCTAGTTGTGGATATCGCAATATGCCTGATTCTCAAATGATTCAGACGTTAATGCAGCGTTTCCATCGGGAAGCGATTCTTATCACTTCAGGAGATGAATCGTATACACATGTTGAATGTATACGTTTAGCATGGCAGTTGCATAACCAGTTCGTTTGCATCCATCCATTTTCAGATGGTAATGGCAGGGTTGCGCGCCTTATTCTGAATGCCTTTTGTGTGCTGTATGATCATCCGCTGGTGATTGTTCGAGACTCGGGCAGAACGCAGTACTTTGAAGAGATACGCAGATACGAGGATAAATACTTTCTTCCTCATCTTGCAAAACAACATGACCCAAGCAATTAGCTTGGGTCATCTGTGCATTAATTATTTTCTCTTTATGACAGTTAGTTGGTACACTTAAGCTATGGATGAGTTATTACAGGCGAATGTTTTTTTCTTCATAACAAGTATTGCGGTAGTGTTGTTTACACTCCTACTCTGTTTTGCAGTGTATCAGGTGATTAGAATTCTTAAATCAATCCGGCGTATTATTGATCGTATTGATGAAGGGAGTGAATTGATTGCTGAGGATATGCATAACTTTCGGTCGTATGTTGCTGAAGGAAGTCTTGTTTCGCAGTTAGTTAGTTTCTTTATGGGAAATGCTTCCATGTTTTCACGGAAGAAACGACCGTCACGTAGAAAATCTAATAAAGATCATATAGCAGTTGATGAATAAGCAAAGGAGCGCAGCGACTATTGCGAATTTATGTCCCAATTTCGTAGCAACAGGTAGAAGTTAATAAGATTTAGGTAAATTATTACGAAGACAACATTAACATAATTCTACCCAGACGAAATTGCTGGACCCTAACGTAACAGTAAAAATAAACGCCCTTAAAAAACAATAATATGGCTAAGAAAAAAAAGATTGAAGTATCACAGGCACAGAA
>Ga0209119_1000029_pt1 | contig 142489 bp, 185 predicted proteins | sample COG_03_FD_184747 | JGI IMG/M metagenome (GOLD analysis project Ga0209119, IMG submission 184747) | Pelagic Microbial community sample from North Sea - COGITO 998_met_03 (SPAdes) (version 2) | ecosystem: Environmental > Aquatic > Marine > Neritic zone/Coastal water | place: Helgoland, sampling...
TAAAGTAAGGCAATAAAGTCTGTCTTACATCCTAATATAACATATATTTGCCATCTGGCCTGGCTGGTGTGAGGGCTCGTTTTAAGCACGAGATTAGGCAGGTTCAATTCCTGCAGGTGGCTTTAAAGTAAGGCAATAAAGTCTGTCTTACATCCTAATATAACATATATTTGCCATCTGGCCTGGCTGGTGTGAGGGCTCGTTTTAAGCACGAGATTAGGCAGGTTCAATTCCTGCAGGTGGCTTTAAAAAGTTCTTTGTTACTTTAGTTTTTAAATTAACAAAAATTATATTATGAATTGGATAATATAATACTATCAAATTTCACTAGATATCGATAATCTTTACTTTGTTATTACAAAGTTATAACAATGTAATTATAACAATGTAATTATAACAATGTAATTATAACAATGTAATTACATTGTTATTTATGTTGTCGATTGGCAAGTTTACAAATTTCATCAGTTTGATTTTTTTATGCAGTTTGTCGGGCTGCCAGTTGACAGCTTTCATCTGATTTATTCTTAAGGTAGTGTAATGTGCCTTTGCATTCTTTTACAACAAGTTTACATATTTCGTCAGTTTGCCCCTTTACATATTCTCATCCAAATCCATTTTGGTTAACAGCAAGTTTACATAAACGTAAATGGAAATAATTATCTCTTGAAAGGATCATTGTTTCGTAATTGTAAACATTATAAACTGATGATGTCTGGTTTCATTTAAAAAAAGTAAAAATTAACATAATGCTTATTCTAAACTATAATTCTATGTAACCACGCTATAATATTATTTTTCAACTAAGTTTATTTTTTCAATAAACTTAGTTGATATTTATCTAAAATCCTTCGTGTTCATATTTTTGTGGGTTTCCCAGTTACCTATTAACATTGGACTTACTATAGGTTTTCCTTTTTTATATTTATTAAAAGAGGTTCTTTAATATCTTTTAATGTACTATTCGTATACAAAGGCCATAAAGTTGGAATATATTCATATGTTTATTAGTTGAATTATTGAATAAACCAATGAACATCAATGAATAACATTACTAACAATTAAAACATATACATTGACTATAATTTTGTTAATTCATTAAGTGTAAATTCTTTTTTATATTTACATAAAGACATCTCTGGTCCATATTTTAAAATACCGTCAAGAACAATCATTAATTTAGCTAAGGCGATATCTTTGGTACTACCTTTAAACACAGGTACAATAATAGCATTTCCTAAATTATTTATAACTGCACTTTTTTTATCATCTATCATAATAGTATTGTTTGGTCGTAGACCTTTTTTATTTGATGGGGACTTAAAAATTTTCTGCAATGGTTTGGAAATATCACCATTTTTGGTGATTAATAAATCTTCACGTGTTAAAAAGTAATTTAACTTTAGTAACTGTGTTTTATTTAAAATATTATTTAAAATTTGTTCAGCATAAGGCCGAGTAGCGGCTGTCCATACATTTACAGTATTAAAGTATTTAAATATATACCGCAGAAATAATGTTAAGTTCGGTCTCTTTTTTGCATAATACTTAAATGTTCCTAGTTCAAATGAAAAGTCATATGATTTATAGGGTTTAGAAGATACGGAGACTAATGTCTCATCCAGATCTAAAACTATATTCATATATCATAATAAATATATTTATTTATTTATTTACATATTCGAAGAAATGTAGGAATGCCATTGGATACCGATAAATTTCTGTCGTATACAAAATATCCTTGCCCTTGAATATAATATATTTGTTCAACATCAGAAAAAACATTATGGTCTATATACCCATCAATAATGTCAGGTTTTAACAATTCGTTATATCCTGTGTAAAACCAATTATATAAATAAAATCTTACTTTACATGGGTCACTATCCCATGATGAAGATATCCAATTAATAGAGCGATTATATTTTGTATTTGTATTTATATTAGTTATATCTGTAGTATGTATTATAGGTGTACAATGTTCACTATGTTGTATTTCTGTACATAATAAATTAAGATTTGAATTCAAATAAATATGTCGACCGACATTAACAAGTCTATCCATTCCAATGTCAGAGTTGGATACATAAAAAGTCCCACACATTGGATGATATTCGGTAACACCGCGTATTGAGGTGCATATATATTCAGTTTGTTTATCTCTCCAATTATCAATTATTACCTTTACAGGATTAATAATACCATAAACCTTTTTACTATTCATATATAAATATGTATTTAACAGTGTTGATAAATACTTAATATTTACTTTACCCATCTGACATGCATGCATATAAAAAGCTTTTAATACGATTGAGGGTATGTGTCGTGCACATAAGCCTTTAAATGTTAAAAGATATGGGTTAGCTTCCTCTATGGCGTTCCATCCTCTTTTAGAATACTTAAAATTTTCTATAGTATATGTATCCAATCTATGATGATTAATTGTACTATCAAAAAACGTGGCTATATTCTCATCTTTTACATCACATGTATCAATAGATGAAGTAATAATAATATCAGTTACACCTAATAATTTATCAAGAATTTTTATAATGTAGTCAAAAATTAGGGTTAACCTTAATTTTCCTTTATCTTCATATGTATATCCTATACTTGGATCATTGTCAGATAAACTGCACTTCAATCTCAGTTGAAAATGTTGTGTGGGTTTTTTTATATAGTTCATAATAACAGAAGGATCATATTCAACGATATTGCATCTACATAAATAAATATCACCTTTTTTAATTAATGTTCGGGTATAATCCATAATATCTTTGTAGTAAGCATTAACACTAATTACTTTAATATGTTTAAGACCAATATAATCAAAATCATCTTTAATATGCTTTATACCATTATCCTGTCTATCATCTACTATAGCATAGCATATTCCATTATGTTTTTTAGCAAATCTTTCATTATCTAACATGGTTTTAATATGACCTGTGTGAAAAAATAAGTTTTTGTAATATATACGGGTTACTTTTCCATTATACATTGGATATATTAAATGATTAATCATTTTTATGATTACATAACTACATAAGTTACATAAGTTACACTTAAAAAAATGAACATTGTAAATTTTATCTAATCTTTGTCAAATGAATTAACTATACAAAATGAAAAATTCCCATTAATATCAGACAGGTTATAAGGAATAAATTTAAAATATGATTTAAGTTTATGTGTTAATGACAACACATTTAGAAAGAGTATTCTATAGAGATGTGATTGATGCTGCCCCGCATAAAGAAAACATCAATAATGTTATAAAAACTAGTGAAATATTTAATTCTGATTATACAGTGTCTCCAGGGGCCGATCGTAATAGAGCTTGGGACTTAATTAAATATATAAAAAAACGAATACATACTATACATAGTGATCCATATTGTCGTGGTTGTGGCGAGGAATTGCGCTATTGTAGCTGTGGATAAAATGGATAAATCCATAGTAAATATGAATACATTTTTATCACAGTCATTAGCAAATAATAAAAAAAGACTTTGTTAAATTATAATTTTATGGTTTGATGTTGTTTTATAAGACAGATGATGTGATGTCAAATATAATATTATTGAAATGGAACAATATACCAGATCATGAAAATATATAATAAATTGTAAATTTAATAGACATATTAAACTTACATGTATTGTAAATAAACTACATTATATATTATATTTACGGAGACTACTTGTGTGAACTATGTGCATTGCCCCTATTAGATACAAGTATCGATATTTGTTCCCCTCCTGTGCCTTGGATGGATAAATGTGAGTTTAGGAGACGACCAGAGGCTCTCTGGATGACACAGAGTCGTGCATTGTATCCAGACGGAACATTAATGGGACCTCCTAATGATCCTGTGCAAATTGGAATACGGTATAATACTCAAGATAAAACATGTATTAGCTTTAGAGAATGAACGTATATATGGAGTCCATCAAAGCTGTTGTGATATATTTAAAGATAATGTTCAAACATATTATTTAATCGATCAATATTGGAGTGATACTAGATTGAATACTCGTCCCACAATTGAAGAGCTGGAACTATGGACAGGTATAGATTTATATAGAGGTGAAAATATGAAGGACAATTTTATAACCTAAATCTAGCGTATTCAAAAGAACCATGGATTCTTGAAAAACCACGTAATGGTACAAAGAGCCATGATTTTCTAATAGAGACAAAACGATTTTTATTAGGAGTTGATAATAAAGTTAAGAATTCTTAAGTATCATAAATTTAGAAATTCCCATAAAATCTTTTTTAATTACATTCCATACAGCTATATGTTTTTCATTTGACCAATCTCTTTGTCCTATATCAGTTGCTATATTTTTTTTGTTTGTAATACATGAACTGCAATGCCATATAGCATTTTTTATTTGTTCTTGATCAAATTCATCATTTCGTTCCCATAAATAGTCTATTATTCCGGTGTAACAATGAAAATCAATAGCGGCTGAAAACCATTCATTTTTCAGTAGATCAGTTGTAGGTGGTGTCATGAATATATGTTTTCTATCTAATAGCTGCAGAAACCGTGAATTTGTTGAATATCTCATGGACCATAACATTGTTGCATTAAGACACATTGCCTTGTCAGATCTCATGCCGCCGTACCCTTGTCTAAACATAATTGAGTAACATAAATCTTTTCCATCTTGTGGAAGCTGATATAACCGTAGATTGCGTATATTTTTGTTTTTTTTCTGTGCTAATTTTTTATCCATTTGTTCATAATATTGACATTTAGCTAAATCATGCACATATCCAAGAATCCAACCCATATGACTTTCAGAAATGTTATAATTTTTACTATATGCTGACATAAACCATACAATAGTACTAAATCCTTCAAGAGGAAGTGCATCTTCGATAGCAATAATACATAACCGTCGCAAAAAATCATTTGCATTATTATCATAAAAATGCAAGGCTGTTTTTAATGATTTGTTAACATTGCCACGTCTTATTGATTTTTGTAAATGTGATTTTAGATAACTCGTGTTATTATATGGATTTTCCTTTAAAAGAACAAAAGGATCTTTTGTAACATAGTCTGTTGCAAGAGTTATTTCACCAATATCCTTAAAATTGACACGACATTTCCATTTGATAAGTTTACTGTCAATAGAGTCAATGTTTGTCCATTGTGCTACATATTTTTTCCTATCTTTGCAGCCATCATCTGTCCATTTAAGATAAAAACACATTGGGTGACATTTTTTTTTAATAATATCTTTTGAAATGATTGATGATAATGACATTAAGGTTAATATTATTATCAATTTTTATCTATTTCATTTAATATGTATTAGATATTTCAGAACACATGATGTAATGGGTAATGGTAACAGTTTAATATCTGTCAATGACTTTACTGAACGGGTACTAGGTACAGTTGTGGCAACTCTATCTCCACAACTAGATAAAGAACTTGTATTTAAGACATCAAAGGAAATTAAAGACGATGACAAACATTGTTTGCCACTTGTAAATACTCCTCTTAACCCTTCATTAGATGATGTTACAAAGCAGTATTCTGAATATTATAACTATGATAAACAAACACTCATCAATAAATATTTGGAAAATCATATCTTAGATTCAGAAGAACATATTAATGAATTTTTAAAACTTTTAGTTACTCGATTAACTGTAAAATCACAGTCTGTTAAAAATTTAACAACACCTTCTGTAAAAAGTAAGCAATATAATATTCCTGCCGTTGTTCGACCCCCTCCAAAAGAAACCCTATCAGAAAAAACACATAAACAACTTAATGATGAGGCTCGTAACCAGGCTTCTTATAAAGAAACACAATCTATAAATGAAATACAGCAACGGTCGCAAGCCTCCGTACAAGCTAGAAAGGAAATTCAATACCGACCTCAAGCTCCAGAACAAGCTGTCCATACCAAAGGAAGAAAAAAATTACAAAAACGTATCCAATCTATGATGTCATCTATCGACCATGTTTCTAATCAATTAAATGAAGACACTTCCTTTACACAAGAACAATTATCTAATACTGCAAATTTACCAGAGGCCCCCGAAACCCTTCAAGAACAATCAGTTTCTTTACCACTAGTTCATGAAACCATAGAACACCAACAAATTATTGCTGAAACTCAAGAATTTGAACAACCATATATTGGGGACAATACAAGTAATAACGAAGTACTTGAATTTCAATATACTCAGTAACAAATTTAAATGTGATTTATGACATATAAGTTTATTTTATTCGAATTTAACAAAGAAAAAATGGATGAAGATAATGGCTTCTATGTCCTTGAATCAATATGGATGTGATTATGAAGCTTAAATTTATATATCTAGATATTTTGATTAATTCATTTTGACGTAGTATGTTAAATGGATTGATTAATTTCTTTTTTTCACTTAGACATAATATTGAAGGTACTTTAATGAAAAATACCTGATAATTTCAATTGTCTTTAATAATATTATTAAAGACAATTAAATTAGATTGGGATGAAAAAACTATTAAAATTCTGCTGGAAAGAGAGTCGCCTGATGCATTCAAAGGTCTATACAAACTCCTTATAAAGATTATAATGGTGATATCACTAAAGACAATAATTAGTTGTTAATACGGACTTGTAGTGGTAATGACGAAGAGCTAGTTAACGTGTTTTTAGCTGCAGATGTTAACGCTTTAAACAATTATTCATTACGAGTTGCCTGCTACTTTGGTCATAAAATATTGTAAGCATAATGTAAACATAATGTTAGATACTGTGGCCAAAGCAGATATATAAAACAATATATATGTGTACATATAACACATACTAAACATCATAATGATATTGTTAAATTATTAATCTGCCATATTTACTATTAGTACAGCCTTGTCAAATATGATGTATCTTTACTACAACATATAACCCACTTATATGATTATTTAACTGTAATAACACATATATACTTCAATATAGTTAATACAGAATCTGTTTCCATAGAACTTGTCATAAGCGTCTTTATTACATGTATCACATGTATCAAATAAATCATCATATGAACAGTTTCGAACAAAAGCAAGGGTTTTGACGGCATGAGGTTTGAGATCATTAATAGGAGCCAAAAGATACTTCATTTCTTTAACAGCCTCATCAGAAACGAATGGAAATTCTGATATACTGTTCAATGATTCCATGAGTGGCTTGTATTGTGTACGGTATGGTTCTGTGCGAAATAGTGCCGCTGTCCTTAGACCTTTATTCTCTTTTTATAGATTATCCAGCTGTGTCTTTTGGGTTGAACAGGTATCTTTAAGATTTTTAACATATGTAATGAATTTGTCTGAATTAAAAGTGTCTGTCATTAAGTGGTGCACCATGTTCAATTTTTAATTTTGTTGAAGCAGGAGTTTGTATAGATAGAACTTGTCATAAACGTCTTTATTACCTGTCGAAAATAAATCATTATATGAACAGTTTCGAAGAAAAGCAAGGCATTAGGTCAGATTATTTATGGAAGAGAAAGTTTGTTTTTACATATTGTAATGCATTTTCATCTTGTTGAAGGGCAAGTTTACAAATTTCATCAGTTTGTTTCTTTACATATTCTAATGCCCGTCCATTTTTTTGAACAGCAAGTTTACAGATTTCATCAGTTTGTTCCCTTACATACTGTAATATACATCCACTATCTTTAAGTGCAAGTTTACAAATTTTATCCGTTTGTCGTTTTACATATTGTAATGCATATCCATTTTGTTGAACCGCAAGTTTACAAATTTCATCAGTTTGAACTTTTACATCATACAATGTCAGTCCATTTTTACACTTTCGACCCATACAGCATCACTATATTTTTTAATGTAGGCAATAGTATAGTATTTATAATCAATATAAAATTTAAACATACTGTAGCCATCCAAGTCAATATAACCTGCAATATTATTTTTCCTTAAATAAGATAACATATCTGTACCTAAATTTAATGATGGCAAAATTGTACCATGTCCATCAGGTTTAATAAAATTAATTAATTTTCTGTCTTCTGTTACAGTGATATCATCGTTATATATAACATTATTATTATCAGGTGTAAGATGAGGTCCCGATACCATTATTTGGATTAATTCATCAGCGTCATCTGAAATTGGGTTCAATGAACTATGATATAGTATTGTTCCTTTTTTTTAATTAAAATATATTTTAACTGGGTTGATATTTCTAAATATCTATTAGTTTAGGTCCATATTGTGGTTTACTTATATAAATGCATATAAGTAACATTATATATACAAACATTAGATTGTTATATAAACTCATTAAATTCAATAGAAGTTTATTTTAAAGTATGGATGAACTATATTTTATTACCATGAGAATGGGTTAAAATAGCTATAATTAGATGTTTTTTCATCGATTACGGTATCATCCTTTACTGTTTCATCCTTTATTACATCATCCTTTATTACATCATCCTTTATTGCATCATCCTTTATTGCATCATCCTTTACTGTTTCATCCTTTACTGTTTCATCCTTTATTGCATCATCCTTTATTGCATCATCCTTTATTGCATCATCCTTTATTGCATCATCCTTTATTGCATCATCCTTTAATGCATCATCCTTTATTTCATCGTCCTTTACTGTTTCATCCTTTACTGTTTCATCCTTTACTGTTTCATCCTTTACTGTTTCATCCTTTATTGCATCATCCTTTATTGCATCATCCTTTATTGCAGTTGAAACCGACCTACCAAACCACAGAAAACTAAAATAGCCTCTTGTTACATCCGTGTCTTTTACAAGTTCTTCTTTTATTGTTTCCCATTCATCTTTTACTGTTTCAGGTTCATCTTTTACTGTTTCAGCTTCATCTTTTACTGTTTCAGCTTCATCTTTTACTGTTGCAGGTTCATCTTTTACTGTTGCAGGTTCATCTTTTACTGTTGCAGGTTCATCTTTTATTGTTTCAGGTTCATCTTTTACTGTTGCAGGTTCATCTTTTATTGTTGCAGGTTCATCTTTTAGTGTTTCAGGTTCATCTTTTATTGTTTCAGGTTCATCTTTTACTGTTGCAGGTTCATCTTTTATTGTTGCAGGTTCATCTTTTACTGTTTCAGGTTCATCTTTTACTGTTTCAGGTTCATCTTTTACTGTTTCAGGTTCATCTTTTACTGTTTCAGGTTTAGTACCTAACCATGGAAAACTAAAATAATTTGTGGTTTCACATGAAACACTGTTATCTATTGGTTCTGTGCAAGATGTTTCATTTGGTATTAAATCAATATCGATTGATTCAGTATCTATTTTATCGAATGTTTTGGATTTATACCAAAATATACAGTCTTCTATTTTATCACTTTGTACAAAGTTGGCAAATACCAAATATGTATACCTATCACAAGACTGAAACAAGTTTTTAAATTCATCAAAACTATTTAATAAAGAACAATTTAAATATTTATATATCTTTTTTTTCCTTTGAATACTATTATTATTTGACACAAACATATATTCTATCATATTTTGTGAAGCTTTGTAATTAAGTAACCTTGGATACTGTTCAGTAACAACAATCTGAGAATTGTTGTTATTTATAAGGTCACTAATATTACTATTTGATATTTTTGAAAAATTCGTTTCATCCAATATAACTAATTTGTTATTGGCAATATACTCTGGTTTATAGTCTTCATATACAGTTACATTCTTTAAATTTTTATACAACCCAATATATTGTTCAACAGTAGATATTACAGTACATTGTATATCTTTTATCAACAAAATATCTTTACATATAGTTGATTTACCAGAACTAGACGGGGCAACTATATTAATTAATCCATTACTTTCAGTTAATAATGACATATTAAATTTCTTTAATTGGAATGGTTTACTTTTTTCGCATGTATTTTTTTCGGGTTCTGTTCTGTACCAGAATATACGGTCTTCTATTTTATCACTTTGAGGAAAATTGGAAAACACAAGATAGTCGTATTGTTTACATAATATTTCAAATAATTTATAATCTTCAATATATTTGCCCAAATATTTGTGTACGGACTCTTTTATTTTTGAATTGCTATTTGTTGAGAAAAATGTGTACTCTACATTTTGACACATTGCAATATAACGAAATATTGTTGGAACTGTTTCAGCAATAACTACAGAACAGGTATGTGTTGCATCTTTTAATAATGTTCTTCGTAATGCTGTCCTTTTAGTTAAAGTAATATTAACGAGACTATCCAATACAAGCATATTTGGCTCATTCTTTAAATATATATTATTATATATTAACTTAATATCGGATTCTGGTATAAATTCGCTATAAAACTCCTTTTTGTCTGGAGCTACGACAGTACAATGACTTTTACAATGTTGAATTATGTTCTTGCATACATTAGATTTCCCATAAGTATTAGGAGCAATTATATTAATAATTTTACTGTTGTTTAATGTATTCATATCGAATTTTTTAAGATGAATGCTTTTTTTACTGTCATATATATATACCTTTTTAGTTTTATAACTGATAACCAAATAATCCTCCTTACTATTTTTTATAAAATCATTTAAATTAGAAATATCAGAAAAATAAGTATATAAATGGTCTTTATATAAATTAGATAGCTCTAATTTACTAAGACTTTTCATGTGCATGAATATATAATCCATTAATATACCTGTATTAATCATATATTGTGTAAGCATGATGATTGATTTATTATTGAATTGTCCATTATAAATTATGTCCTGTATGTCTTTATTTTGATATAACGAGGTAGATGCTAATTGTTCTAATACAAATAGATGTTTAATGTCGGTGCAATATTCAAGATACTTTGAATCGAATGTCCAGTGAATGTTTTTACTTGGGAGGAATTGCGAATAAAATTTAATATATTGGTCTGTTGGTGAAATAACAGTAGTATTGATGTTTTTATATTGTATAATTTTTTTGCATACAATTGCTGCACCACCTCCCCTTTTTGCCAATATTTGGATCCTACATGGCTCTGAAAGTAATGACATATCAAATCTATCGAGACTCATATACTTATACATAGTTAATATTTTTCTAACATTTAAATAATTGTTTATTTAGCTTTGATAAAAAAAGGTAAGTACAACAGGCCTTATAATCAAACCTAAAGTATTTACACTGGACATGCACTACCCCGCACAAAATGAAGCTCTGTCCCCCTACCATAATCTGATACATGTAGATGTACAATGGCTTCGCAATCATATAAATTTTCCTATACTGACAAGGTGTGTCATAGAGACCCCCGAAATCCTTCTACAGACCATGTTGACTCTTTACATGTATTTATTAACTGTCGTTCACATCATTTATCTTTAGCTCAACGGGCACTGATAGCGCGTAACCGACTGGGTATGGATGAACCAGACGAGGACGAGTGTTCTATAGTTCAACTTCCTATTAAAGTCAGTCGGTGTAGGGTTCATTCATTTCCAGATGACAAAAAAGAGCATTCTTTAGTCAATGTGAACAGGCCATCCATTTGTTCATCAAAAAATAGGTCACTAAAACATAGTTTTTCATTAAAGAAAACAAAAACCAGCGGCGGTGGGAGTGCTGAGATAAAAGGCAAACCGGGCCTCTATTCATCATTTTTAAGAGCTCTAATTAAAGCAAATGTATCAGATTCTGAAATATGTCAAGTTGATTTGAAACCAACAGTTAGTTATAGTCCAGATTCAGTTAGAGAACATGATTTTAGGGTAAATTACTCTATATTATCATCTTTTTTAGGACGTGACTCTGTTAGTTTGAATGAAATACTTACTACTACTAAGTTATGTACTCTAAGTCATCATAAGGTTTTATCAAATCTTGCAATAAGAGCATCGTTTATTTTTTGGGACTTGTTAACAGACGAGTGTCGTGATAAATTTCAGTAAATAACTTTATAAATAAATAAATATTTAACTTTGTAATAATTTCACAAGCTACTCCATCAAAGTAATCCTATAGTTTTCACTTCCATTATTGTTTGTCTAATTTTTGACATGGTTTACAATATAACTGTAAATCAGCCAATGCGGATGATTTACAGTCATATTTATCATCAGGTTTTATCATATTGCATTTACGTATCTTTTCTGCATTCTTTACACTGATGACAATACAATGACCATCGGTACTACGGTTGTCTTCAGAAAATCCTGTAACAAGATCCTTTACTTCACCTGCATAAAGAACATTTTTTTATTTTCATTCCTTATTAATGTATAATAAATACAACGAACATTTTTTGTTTTCATTCCGACTCCTTTTTAAGGGTATTATAGACGTAAAACAAGGTGTAAAGTGCTTTCCTTTTGAATATTATAGTCATTTAAAGTTCTATCATCTTCTAGCTGTTTACCTGCAAAAATTAACCGCTGTTGGTCAGGCGGGATTCCTTCTTTTTCTTGGATTTTAGCTTTAATAGCTTGGACGGTTTCAGACGGTTCAGCTTCAATAGTTATAGTTTTACCAGTAAGTGTTTTAATAAAGATTTGCATATAATATAAAATAGATTTCAATTTTATTTAGATTCATAATGGATAGATGCATAATGGAATAGTTACTAAATAACTATTACTATATCCGTTATGAATAGCCGTATTCACGTTTTCTATTGTATCATCATAGAAGTATACGTCTTTCTTTTTCCGTTTCCATATTATCAGAAATTATGTACTTTAAGTTCTCTTCAGGATTTTGTTCTATCAAATCAAATAATTCATAGTCTTGAGATTTTTTGCCATATATATTATAATATTATTATATTTCGGTTACTATACTACGGCACAATGGGCATGCTTGTTGATGTCTCAGCCATGTATTTATACATTTAATATGATAATGATGATTACACGATAATTGAGCAACGTTTTGTTCATTTTCAAGTTCATCCATACATATAACACATTCAGAGGTTTCATTTGAATGATTCTGAAAAGATACCGTTTCATAATTCCAATGTCTTTCAATATTGCGGATATAGTCTATTACAGGCAAACCTACCAATGCTATTGGACTTATACGATAAAATGCCCATAATATAACTAAACGGAGACTTGAAAATGCCACAAATCCCAAACAAAATCTACTTAATATATCATTTTTTGTAAAGAGACCCAATAATGAAATACCTATAAATAGATGAGATATTACTGCAATAATATTGCAATGTAATATTTTCCAATGAATTGATTTAATATATGTAATATTATCAAATACATAACTAGTTATATATGATATAACTATAAGAATAGCTTGTACAACTAACCATACATAAGCGGTTAACTCAGTATCATTATAATTTAGTGATAGGTTAACAGAAAGAGCAAGTAATATTATAAATGTATATGGACATGGTGTCAAAAATACAATATTAAGACATTTAAATTTAATGTAATTGCGCAATTCATCACTGGTTAACGAACATAATGGTTCAGTTAACTCAATATCTTCAATATCTTCAATGTTAATATTTACACTTGACATTGTTTACTAAATTAACATCATTTTTATGTTATATTCTAGACATTATCGTATAGAATATAATATCATGGATAACGATGAATTATTATATCAAAACAAGTTCATAAGTGATCCAACAATTAATGCTGGTTATGGTATGACAGAAGATTTAAGACAACATAAACTAAAGTCCAAGCAAGAACAAAGACTACTTTCGGTACCACAAGACTCTTATTTGTTAGATCATGATACATTAAAAACAAATAAGGTTATTACCGAAACAGGTGAGGCAAAACCTTTATTGAATAGAGGTTTAATAAAAGAACACAGAACAGTATTGAATATTAATAGTAATCAACGTAACTTTTTTACTGAATCTGAACTCACTGCAGCAGATGAGTTTATTAATTGTATTGTAGCAGATAGTTATACCGAATTTGCAGAATTGTATCAATTGGCTATAGATTTAGGTTCTTCTCGTAGTGTTCGCACTTACCAAGATTATGCAGAGGAAAATAATCTTACAGTATCTGTTATTGGCAGCGATGAAGCACGTTGTAGAGAAATTGTTAGGAATATAATATCTGAAAATACTATATCCTCAAAAGCTATATCTGTTTCCTCTGTATTACTTATAAATGATTCTCTAATTGATTTGATTACTAGTGTATCGTTGACCAATACAGGAATGGCAGACTTTGAGTCTATGGCCAGTCGATTAAATGCCTTTGTTATGTCTGGTGCAGCGTACAATCCCAATAACTTTTGGCGTCCATTTTATTTTACTGGAAATACAGGTGAAAATGATACTAAAATAAAAAAAATAGTATATGATAAACAATATCCTAATGATTATACAATAACATTACACAATGTTATAAATCATGTGAAATCTATAAGATTACTCAGTACGGAAATTCCAAATACAGTAAATAATATAACAGAAAGAAATAATATAATTACTTTGACTATACGAAAAAAAGCAGTCACAGGAATAAATAACGACTTACCTGTTCCATTGAGTTTAGATACAACTAAAACTATTTTTAATTTTATTCTAATTAAACTAGAAATTGGAAATTACACAATGGAATCATTAATAACACATATGGAAACAATAATAAATGCAACAGTTAAAGATCTAACCGTGAAAAATTACGGTAAGTTATTTATTATAACATGGAACCGTAATAATGGACATGTTAAAATTACATGTCAACGACCAGAACTGGAGTTTCATCTTAAATTTTATTCTCAGTTATCAGATGTTTCTGATATACCAGATCCTGGCGTTATTGGGGCATCCTTAGGAAAAACACCAGGAACTGTGAAAAATTATTCCCATGATTTATGGTACATGTTAGGATTCCCATGGCCATATGAAATTAGCAATGATGCAGATGACAGATATACTACCGAATTAACTAATCTAGTTAATTTTGGAATACATACAGTATTAAATGAAGATAGTATAAATAATGATATATTTGATAGAGACCAAGTAGAAAACTCTGCTTCATTATCTGCTATTTATGCCACTAATATAAATTTATCTAGTACAGCACATAATGTGATGAATAACTATCGTCCGTACCAGTATCCAAGTTTAGGTAACTCGTATATATATTTAGTATTAAAAGGACTAAAGGCCATAAATCATATACATCAATTTAATAATGTTACAAGTTTCAACGATAATGATATTTTTGCAAAGATACAACTAAATGTTGCTGTTGGAGAAATATCATATAATACATACGTAGATAATCCATTGATATTTTTAAATTCGTTAGATAAGTTAGATTCTTTGAATATAGAGTGGGTTGATGATAGAGGAATAGCGGTTGACTTTAATAAGGTCGATCATTCATTTACCTTAGAAATTATACATTATGTAACACAGTTAGATGTTAATGAATTTGATACAGGACTCGGAACAATAGACAAAGAGTCATACCCAGAATATTTATCTGGTAAAAAAAGATAAGAAGTCATACCCGAATATTTATTAAGTAAAAAAGATAAGAAGTCATACCCGAATATTTATCGAGTAACAAAGATAAGAAGACATATTTTTATACAAAGTAATAAAATAAAGTTAATTAACTTTATACAATATTATAATATTGTAAAAATGATTCAATAGTGTCATTTACGGTGTATAATAGGACAATTATTATTCATTTCTGCATTACGTGTATCTGTATTAATCATTTCTGCATTAATCGTATCCCGAGACTATGAATTACGGGTTCTCTATATGTTATACGAATATTTCTTGTTAATTCCACTGTATGTATTGCATGTTCTTGATCTTTTTCATATTTGGACACATTGCAAAAATAAACCAATTACTTTCAAACAAAGCCAATCTCTAGATGAATTATGACAAATTAGACCAACCAGGAATGAAACACTGGAACACAATCTTAGAGAACTGGCTTTTTTATTAAAGTATTATTGCATTATTTTGTTGTTTATTTATAAAACAACAAAATAAGGTAGTATACGGATTTGAAGGGACAAGAGCTATTAACTCACTAATGTTATATATTGTCCCCCCTGCCACAGGGACAATATTACCTAATTATCATAACAGGTTTGAACCAGCGATCTCCTCTGTGTAAAGGAAGCATCTGATACTACAAAACTTATTAATAAATCAATCAATTAATTTTTTTCAGCGCTATTGTTTTAGGTATATTTGTTTGTTTTTCTTCAGTTTCTCCTTCGTCGCCCGCTTCTGGTTTTACCGACAATTTAGCAGGAGCATCTAAGCCCTCCACATCTCTTGGAACAAATAATCCAGAATACATCTTTTCAATTTCACTAGCTTCCGTAGAAAATTGTTTTCTATCTATATTAGCTAATCTTACACGGTCTTCTTGAACAGCTAACATACGGTCAGCAATGTCATTTGAACTTAATATTGGTTCAGAACCATATGGAATATCTGTATTATTAAATTGTTCCATATTAAATCCACTGGATGGATTAAATCCAACTCCATTAACAATATTATCCATTGATTGATTTGATAAAAAGTCCATACCATTCGACATTCCTAAACCTGCCATACCATCGTCTTCCATTAATCCTCCGCTACTAAACATACCCTGTACATTATTTATTTCCTGTAAAGATGTTGATGCCTGTTGTGCCTTTTGAAAATCAAATGCTTGATTAAACGTATTATTATTAAACTTTTCATTATTATATAAGCTGACCGTATTAGATTCAAGCAGGTCTCTTTCTGTTTCACGTTGTTTTATTAATGATTGGATGTCTTGGTCAGTTACCACATCATTATTAATTGAATTATGGAACTGATTTAATGCTTGCAAATCCTCTTTGTTTCGAGTATTATTAAATGCATCAGAGAAGACGCTACTATCAAATTTAATACCAGTACCTGTCTTAGATGAATATTTATCTGATTTTTGGTAACCTACATCTCTTTTTTGTGTTCTAAAGTCGTCAATTGTATTTTGTTGTGAATCCTTATACATTTTACGTGTTTCATCATTACTTAAAACCTTATAAGCCTGTTGAAGATCTGCATAAATTTTTGTATGCAGTTTCTTGTCTTCGTCATTTTCGGCCTTTTCTGGATGCCATTTGAGAGCTTGTGTCATGAACGCCTCTTTAATTTGTTCTTTAGTTGATTCACGTTTCACATCCAATAAAGTGTAATAATCTACAAATTTTTTACTCATTACTAACACTTTAGTTTTCATATTTCTAAATATAACGCATATTAAATATGATCCATCTCTATTATTATTTATGTATCATAATTACTGTATAACACATGACGAAAATTACACACTTACTGAACAGGATATTAAATATCTTAAGTCAGTTAAATTAAATTACAACAAAAATAAAAAGATAATATACACTACAAATATTATACATAAATATCAGATAGAAAGAGCTAAGGGGGATATACGTAGAATACCAAATACAAAATTCTATGACAGTCTTAACGATGATTTTAAATTAATGAAAAAATGTACACCAATAATTATACCAAAGTCTAAAAATCAATTATAGATAATTATTTTATTACAAATGTATATAATGGACATTAGAATAGATAGAGCATGTAATGGAGCAACACGTGCAAATGGTGGTATGAATATAAAGGAACTAAGACAGTATTTATCATCTTTGTTACCTGCTTTAAATGTTAAATTAATGAACAGAAATGATATTATTGGATATATATGTAAACAAGTTAGATCAAAACCAGTTAAACCAGTTAAATCCATTAAACCAGTTAAACTAGTTAAACCAGTTAAACCCGTTAAACCCGTTAAAACAAAATTACCTACTACTATAAAAGTAACCAACGTACGTAAGGATGGTCATGTTACTGTAACAATACCAACACATATGCAGAATATGTTTAGTATGTTACCAGATCTTGACAGAGAGTATGGTGGATTGATTGATTATAACTTAAATGGTAAATTCGAATCAATATCATTGATATCAGGAGCCCAAAATACTATTGAAGCCAAAGAAATTCCTGATTATGAAACTATGTGGCACAATCATCCAACAGAGTCATCTGGAGTTTCACTTCCTTCAATACCTGATATTGCCAATTTAATCAGTAGGACAGTTCAAGTTAGTCTGATTTTCGTAAAAAAAGGTACGTTTGTTCAAAGTACTGTAGATAAAAAAAAATCTCGAATATTATTCGAACAATTAATGGCAGATGTACATAAAAAGGATAAGCGTAGCGTACATATAGTAGATAAAATAACCGATGTATTTACTATAGAACTACATAGTATCAAGACTGGAACTATTACGGAGAAATATATAAAAAGTGTGAAAAAATTATTTGATGTAGACACCGTGTTCTTTCCCTTTGGAGAACTAGTTACCTTTGATTTGATACCCTTCGAACCATTGGTTCATAAGGTTATTAGATAAGATTATTTAATAATTTCTATATCCTTCGGGTCTTTCTGTTAATTCTGCAATACGATGAAATTCTGATGTTTTGCGTATCTTTGGTATGCTATTAATATTTTGAGGAGGAACAATATAACATGGAGGATTTATCATTTGACTATCGTTAAACTGTTTTTCCCATCCGTCACCAGTAGTATGAAATTCAGATTCATCTATAATATTCGAGGTACCATCCTTATTATACTTAAGATGTTTACCTGCAGATTTACTTGGAGTATAGTTTAAGTGACCACTATTATAAGGATCTGATAATTCCACTGTCAAAGTATTTGACATATTATTTAAGGTTGAAATGGTATACTGAAAATTATTGACTAATAGTCTATGATCCCCACTATTTATACGGTATTTCATAGTGTCTAGTTTACTGAGTATGTTCATCACATCTGTACGTAAGTCCTGTAATTCATTTTGCGAAATCCGTTGAGACATATATCTATATTAAAATTATTTATTAAAGTTCTGACCATCATCTTTAATATTATTATCTTGTTCTTCTTTACCTTGACAAGAAACATAGTTATGGCTTTTATAAACTTTGGTGTTAGAAATATTAGATAGAACAATTCAAACCTTATCCAAATATTTGTATAATTCATTATACAAATATTTCAACAAAGTGTAATGGATATTAGAATAGAAAAAGCATGTAGTGGTGCAACAAAAGCAAATGGAGGTATGAATTTACCAGAACTAAAGGTGTATTTATCTTCTGTTAAACCGGATATTAACGTTAAATCAATGAAAAGAAGTGTGCTTATTAAAGACATATGCAATCATATATCTGCTAAATCTTCTAAACCTGCGCTCCCTGGTTTACCAGGTAAACCCATTAAACCCAAATTACCTACTACAATTAAAGTCACTAAAGTACGTAAGGATGGTCATGTTACAGTAACAATACCAACACATATACAAAATATGTTTAGTGTGTTGCCTGATCTCGACAGAGAGTATGGTGGTTTGATGGATTATAAATTAGGTGGTGAATTTGAATCTATATCATTAATTGCAGGAGCCCAAAATACTATTGAAGCCAAAGAAATTCCTGATTATGAAACGATGTGGCATAATCATCCAACAGAGCCACTTGAAGAGACATCAGTTCCATCAACACCGGACCTAGCCAATCTAATAATGAGGTCCGTTCAAGTGCGTCTGATTTTCGTAAAAAAAAGGTACATTTGTTCAAAGTACTGTCGATAAAAAGAAATCTGTGACAATGTTACGAAAATTACTGATATATGTAACAAAAAATGATAAACGTGACGTACATATAGTAAAGAAACTAACAGATATATTGTTAAAAGAAATGCGTATCAAGACTGGAACTATTATAGATAAATATATTAAAAAGCGTCAAAAAATTATTTGATGTGGATACCGTATTCTTTCCTCTGGGAGAAATAGTTACGTTTGATTTGATACCATTTGAGCCATTGGTACATAAGGTTATTCGATAAGTTTAATCTATAAGGTTATATATATGTTTGTTAATTAACATCATTTAACAAAAATGTATCTATATTTAAAGTTCTGACCATTCATCATCAATATCATCAATAACTTGTTTTTCTGCACCTTCACCAGGAACATCGTTATGGCTTTCATAAACTTCATAATCTTCATAACCGTCTCCGTCTTCGTCATAGTTATATTCATCATCGCTATAAATATCACGTTTTTTATAGGTTTTTACAATTTTAGGGATTGGTAAATCCTTGGCAGCTATAATGGTATTGATACCATCCGCCCATACACCAACATTAGTCATGTTAGATTGTTCATTTGTAATCTTATCAGAAGATCCAATCGCAGGAAAAAGAGAGGTATCAGATGTATCAGGTACAACAACTTCACTTTTTTCAATCGTATTTGTCATATTTTTACTAAAGAATGTATTAGTCCGTTGTGTCTTATGTCGTTGTCTGTCATTACGTTGTCTGTCATTACTTGGTCTGGCATACGATGATGGGCGATTGTTTGCCATACGTGAACGTAGTCCGAGTTTATGTGGAACGGATACATCCTTTTCTACAGGTTTCGTATATGTACGTGAAGAGAAGTCATTTATACTCATCTTATCTTTATTATTAAATCTTTTCTGATTACTCATTATCAATTATACCTACATCATTTTTTTGATCATTATATATATAATGACAATTATGTTACCTTTAGACATATTAGTTTGGATATTTGAACTTATAACATCTATAATTATTGTTATATATTCGATGCTATTTTAATGTTCAATAATGCTATTTTATGTATTGTTATTGTATAATGACAGGTGGATTATTGCAACTTGTAGCCTATGGAGCTCAAGACATTTATTTGACAGGAAACCCATTAATAACTTACTTTAAAACAATATATCGCAGACACACTAACTTTGCAATACAATCAACAGAACAAAGTTTTCAATCAGCTCCAGGATTTGGAAAAAGTGTTACAAGTATAATATCTAAAGATGGAGATCTCATTGCGGGCGCATATATTCAAACAACTTTACCTGATTTACCAACATCAAGTACTGATAATACAGACTATTATGTTAGGTGGACTGATGATGTAGGGCATCATCTTATACATTATATAGACTTAGAGATGAGTGGACAGCGTATTGATCGCCAATATGGTGATTGGATGGAAATTTGGGCACAATTAACTTTAACTGTTGGACAACAAAAGGGTTATAGGGAAATGATTGGACAAGATCCATATGGTCCATTAGGTTTAAATAGTGGATTGCAAAGAGATAGGGATTTATCTGAAAATCCGATAACCGGACGGACTATTTATATACCATTACAATTTTGGTTCTGTCGTAATATTGGTCTTGCACTACCATTGATCGCATTGCAATATTGCGAGGTTAAAATTACTATTAAGTTTAGAACTGCAGAAGAACTCATATCAAGTTTTGATGTTAATTATGATTCTTTAAATAATACTGGATATCTAGCGTCTACATTTGATGATTTAGACGATCTAACAGGTACGTCTTTGTGGATCGATTACATTTTACTGGATACTGAGGAAAGAAGAAGATTTGCACAAATATCACATGAATATTTAATAGAACAAGTACAATGTAGTAATACAACATTGATAGCAGGTGATAGTGTAAATACACGTACTGTTTCCATTGATTTGCCTTTTGAACACCCTGTTAAAGAACTAGTATGGGTATGTCAATATTCCAGTGCTGTGTCTGGAGGACACGTGCAATGGAGTAATTATACTGATAGGTCAGCATTAAATTACCGTCATTTAACTACTAATATATTGGATCTTGATAATCTGGGGAAAATAAGTTATGATATTGATACTGTTACCGCATATACTACTTCTACATCTTCACGTAATTTACAGGCAGCTACTTCTAATAGTTATACTAAACCAACACGCAGTGAAAATCCATGTATATCAGCGACATTAATATTTAATGGGAATCAACGTTTTTCTACACAAAGCGGTACTTACTTTAATAAATATGTACCTGTCGCTAGACATACAAGTGCTCCTCGTAGTCCGGGAATTAATGTATATTCATTTTCTATAAACCCGGAAGAACATCAACCAAGTGGAACTTGCAATTTCTCACGTTTACATGATGCTAAATTAAATATCACTGTATCTACAGGAATAAATCATAATATTACCGCAGCTAATAACGTAGTTGCAAGTAATTTTCGTGGTTCATCAACACATATAAGGGTGTATGCTACAAATTATAATATTCTGCGTATAATGAGTGGATTAGGTGGACTTGCATATCGTACATAATTTGAGCTATTGAAAAAAAATGATTTTATTCCCCAGTATATATGGAAAAAAATCAGATGTTGAAATTATAATGAATTTAACAGATCCGAAAGTACTTGGATTAGATATGAGTTCAAAAAGATGGAAAAATATATTATCAATGTGGCAGGGAATGCAAAAACCAGAGATAACACATGTGTTTTATCATTCCGCCCCAGAGCATACAATAAACGAATTAAGTATGGGATTCAATTCTTCTGAGGATGTAACAGAGGCACTAGAGGTAATACTTGGTATGGATGACGAGGTATATGTTACTAAATTATTAGATGGATTAATAAAGATGAAAGGAGAAAGTCTTAGTGAAATGGAACTTTTGGATCCAGAGGAACATTACATTACATACCATAGTTTGATACATGGGGCATATTTTGAGCGTGATGGCACAATACATAATGTTATTGGAGAAGAGGTATCCAGTAATGTTACAGAGAGTATAAGAGTAAAATTATTAGAATTGGAATGTATGGGTGTGTTAACGAACGGAAATGATGTTATAGGTGCCGATGATCTTAGAAGATTGGCTATGGATTCATATAACATATCATATGAGATTAAAGGATATGACGGAAATAAATATATATTGTTTGTTTCTGCAAGATATTAACGTATATATCAGTAAAAATGATCAATGATAAAAGTAGATTGATGACAACAATAAAAACAAAATATACAGTAACTGACGGTTATTATATCCATAATAGAAAAGTCGTAGATGTACCCAATAACTACGGTTGTGAACAACCTCCTTATAATTATGAGATTAACCCTGCAGGATGTCAGGGATATGGTTGTGTACGTGGAAATTGTGCTCATTGTAAGAAGTCACAGAACTATTGGGAATTCTGTTCAACATCAGATTGTTATTATCATAACTGCGGGGATCCTCTTATTAGGATCAGTACTGCCAATATAAAAAAAGGTAATATTGTTTGCAAAGGGTGCGCAAAATTTATAAAAAGGATTTAAAATAGCCCACTAAAAAACCACCTATTATAATTGATATTAATACTCGAAAGGATATTGTAGGTGATTATTTAATTAAAGATTTACTTAAAAATATATTTGATTTGTTGAGCCATATAGACTTAATAAATTTAAGTCAAACAAATAAAACAAATTTGGAAAGTGTCTGGAAGTATTTTGATAATATTGGTTATAATTTTAGTAAAATATGTGATGATGATATAAGTACTCTCGCAATTATAGAAAATATATATTATCTAAATGATGGCATAAGTCATGATTTTACTGGTATTTTCATTGTTGATGGAAATTGGTATAAGGGAACAAAAACAATATCCGTATGTCCTGAATGTACATTACGGATACCTGACGATATTGACCCACCTCAACGTGCAGATGGTGAGGGAGTTTACTTTGTGAAAACATGGCCTCAAAAAAAATATGTGAACATATGTTATTTTTATGTCCTCGTAATAACTGTAAATTGCAAACATGTACTGCTGAACAAATGGGACCGTCATGGTGCGGTAATATTATTCCATACGGCGATACTGATCCATTGAATGCATTATGTGAGTCATGTAATTATAATTATGAAAGGGCCTTATATTTTAATGGAAAATAAACATGTGTTAATTAACGGTTAGATATCCGATAAAAATATCGTAAATAGCTTATCTAATAAAACATTGTTAAAATTATTTATCTTTGTTTTTTACTAAGAGGTTTTAAATCATCTTATTTTTCCTAAAATAAGATGATTTAAATATTATTTATATTATATGATATCTGATTTATTAGTATTTCCATTAATACTAATTGAAGCCATAGCACTGAAAGCTATGTTACATGGAATAGGAATTGCAAATCATGTTATTTATCTTAGTTGTTTATTCCTATTGTTACATTTAAGTTTCACTGGACTTATGAATTTTCAACTCAAGAACATTGACAATAATACACCGTATTTAACAAAGCTAGAGGTATCTATGTTCTCTGCTGTTTTCACAAGTGTTGTAGCAACCGGTACATATATAATAATTGGATTAATTCCCCAATTGAAAGCACCATTTTTTTTATTAAAATATTTACCAATGAGTCAATATTGGTATGATTTATTTATAGTTTCTTTGCCAGCACTGCTTATCCACATTGGTTCTAGGTTCATTTCACAAAGTCAATTAAAATATTAATAAATATGTTTAATAAATATGTTTAATAAATATGTTTAATAAATATGTTTAATCAATATGTTTAATAAATATGTTTAATCAATATGTTTAATCAATATGTTTAATCAACATCCTCGATAGTAGACTCATTTTCTTGTCCAGATGAATCTGGAACTGTATCTGGAACTGTATCTGGAATAGGTGGAGGAGGAGCCAATGTCTTTACTTGTTCTGTAATTTCTTTAATTTTATCATCATATACACTTGCCACTTCGTCGTTGTTCTCCTCCAACCATGTCTTTGTATCTTGTGTTAGTTTCTGAATTTCTTCGTTGCCTTCATACTGCTCCTGGAATGAGTTAAGTGTTGACTCAAGTTGATTTTTGCTTTGGATTTTGTCATAGATAATCTGGTCAGCTTCCTTATTTTCTTCCGCCTCTTTAATAAGTCGCTCAATATCTTCTGGCTTTAGTCTAGACGAATCATTTTCGATTTTAATCTCATTTTTATGGCCTGAAGTTTTTTCCACTGCTGATACAGTCATAATCCCATCAGCATTAATATCATAAGTAATTTCAATTTGAAGTTGCCCTGCCCTTGCATCAGGAAGCTCGTCTAGCATAAAAGTTCCCAGCATGTTATTATCTTTTGTCATCTTTCGCTCTCCTTCATATACTTTAATATGAACTGATTTCTGATTGTCTGTGCCCGTAGTAAACGTTTCAGATTGTTTTGCTGGAATTGTAGTATTACGAGCAATAAGAGGTGCCATTACACATCCTTGTGCTTCAACTCCAAGAGTTAGTGGAGTTACATCCAGGATTAGTTTATTTTCAATAGAGGTATGTTCTACCCCACTTAGAATAGCTGCTTGTACTGCTGCTCCATATGCAACAGCTTCGTCTGGATTAACACTATGATTGAGTTCTTTATCATTAAAAAAAGCCTTTAGAAGGCTTTGGATTTTAGGGATACGAGTCGAACCACCAACCATAACTACATCATCAATCATAGATTTGTCAAGACCTGCATCAAGTAGAGCCTTTTCTACAGGAACCAAACATTTTCTAAAGATTGCAGCACATAGCTCTTCAAATCTGGCACGTGTTAGCTTAAGAGTATAATCTATTCCGTCAAACAATGCATCAATCTCCACAGTTGTCTGTGTGGTCGCACTCAATGTTCTCTTAGCCTTCTCACATGCTGTACGTAATCTCCTCAATGCACGGTTATTACCCGTTATATCTTTTTTGTGTTTGCGTTTAATATCATTACAGAAATGGTCTACTAGAATATTATCAAAATCTTCACCACCCAGATGGGTATCACCTGCTGTAGATTTTACATCAAAAACTCCGTCGTCAATGTTAAGAACAGAGACATCGAAAGTCCCACCTCCCAGGTCAAATACAAGAATATTTTTAGCTGTATCGCATTTCTCAAATCCATATGCCATTGCGGCGGCAGTAGGTTCGCTAATAATTCTCAGAACATTCAATCCTGAAATGATACCCGCGTCTTTTGTAGATTTACGTTGTGAATCATTAAAGTATGCAGGAACAGTAATAACTGCATCAGTGACTGAGTGACCAAGATATTTTTCAGCAATATCTTTCATATTTGAGAGAATAATCGAAGATACTTCTTCAGGATGCATACTCTTTTCTTTTCCTTGATGCTCTACAATAATTTTGCATTTACCTGAAGATGGGTCCTTTTCTACCTTAAAAGGCCAATGTTTCATATCAGATTGTACTGAAGGTTCATCATAATTGCGTCCAATTAACCTTTTCGAATCAAAAATAGTATTAGATGGATTTTTAGCTACCTGATTTTTGGCGCTAGCTCCAACTAGTCTTTCAGTATCCGTATATCCTACATATGACGGAGTAGTATATTCTCCTTGTTCACTCGCCAAGATTTCAACTTTACCCTGTACAAATACAGCTACACAGCTGTTAGTAGTTCCAAGATCGATTCCAATTGCTTTTGATGACATTACTTCTCAGAAGTGATCAATTTTTTTTTTATTATGTATTAATTTAAATTAGTGTCTTTAAAAAATGAAATTATCTAGTTTTAATATATTGATGGATTATACTATCAATGGCTAAATTTGAACATGATACAGTATATGATATAATTACTAGTGTATTAGATCAATATGACGTGAAAGAAGGAACTATTGATGATGATGGAACTGATAATGTAAAAAATATGAAGACTTCTATAGTATTAGAAATACTTAAATTGTATGAATTAACAGGGAGTAAAACCAAAAGGTCTACTCCATACACCCGATTCATTACACATTTAGCACAAAATAAAGATAGTACAATAAATCTTACAGTTACTATTAAACCTCGATTTAAAGTTAATAGTAAAACAAAATTATTGTACGATGCAAATAAAGACAAATTTGAAATTGATAGCAAGAGTACCATACAAGATCTATATGAATATGTTAATGAAACAGCACTTGAAATATTAGAAAAAAAACCTCAACAAATGACACGAGGTGGGTTTGTATGGAATATGATAACAGATGACAGTAGAAATGATGTACTTGAATGTGTTGACGAAGTAAATGAAATAAATTGACACCTATTTTATTTTTAACAATAAAATATACACACTATATTCACGAGATTACACTTAATGTGAATGATACTGGTAAATTTGGCTTCTCTGTACAATCTGATGAAGATGCTACATACCCATATATAGTTGAGACAACCTGTAAATTACTAAACGAAGGAGATATAATCTACTCTGTGGATGGTTTAAATTGCTATGGGCTAAGTACTGATATTATAGAACGTATTATTATGGGACATCCTAAAATAACATTAGTTATTGGGACTAATGTTACAGATATATTTCGCCCGTATATTGGACCTACACATGTGGTAAACATAAATTAAATATATAATATGTACTTTGTACTTTGTATTTGCAATCACAAAGTACATATTATGTATTTTAACAAATATAGCTGGTCGTTTCCATGACAATGTGGAATAGTAGGTACGCCAAATTTAAATTTATCGGTCATCCATAAAAGTTGAAGAAGTACTTCTGGTTGAGGCCAAAACATACTATATTGTACAACTGTATCATATTTTTTATGTGTATGTTTTTTTATACAAGAGTATGTTTTGATTGGTTTATCCTTAAGACCTGGCAATCCAGTTGTACAAGCTTTCTTTATATAATGTGTTGTAGCATGTTCTTGTAAACATATTGTTGCAATCCAGCCATGAGCTTCAGACCCTCTACTTTTACTAATTTTATCAATTATCGCCTTCCTCTGCTTATGTTTGTTAACAACATCCAATATCTTACGATCAGATGTTGTTATTTTAATGTCTTCATAAACTACTTCTGCAGTATATAGTGGTGGCCATGTCCCGAGAGACTCATACCCACAATGCTTTAGCAAGACATCTGAGTCTTTTATAAAAAGCACTGAATAATTAGTGCACCATTGTCTGGACAATACCCACAATCTGTTCCAATTATTCAGTGCTTTTTATAAAATGTAAATAGTTCTAGTTGTTCCATTATATTTTTTGACCGTTCAATTTTTCAGAGATTTGATGGGTTTGATGGGTTTGATGGGTTTAATAGGTTTGATGGGTTTGATAGCTTTAATAGGTTTGATAGGTTTGATAGGTTTGATGGGTTTGATGGGTTTAATAGGTTTGATAGGTTTGATAGGTTTAATAGGTTTGATATCATTGATTATTTTAGGTGATAAATCAGGATAAATAGTATATAGTTTATTGATGGCTAAGTCCTTAAATTTGGCTTCAACCATTAAATCAAATGGCTGTTTAATTGAAAATAAGTAGTCTGGAATTTTCTTAATAAGATCGCTATGAGCTCCAGTTCTAGACCCCTCGCGTTGTTCTGATATATGAAACAAGGGTTTCATATGTCTCCTATTCCATGTAGTAAGAACAGGAGACATATATTCAATAGCTGGTTTCATAATATCCTTTGGATGCATTATATTATAGCAGTCATAGTGATGAGTATCAAATACTACAGGAATACCAAGACCATTACTCTCATATATTAACTCTGATACTTTTAGACAATCCTCAATATTAAAACATTTTTCACAATTTTCAAGAACTAATCTACGTTGTACGCGGTCCGGTAACTGAAAAAATTGTTCAGCCCATCTATGTATAGTTGCGTTTTTGTCACCATACATCCCTCCAGCATGAACTACCATAGTCGAATCTTGATCACATCCCATTATATCTAAGACTTCAGCATGCCAGTCTAGATCCAAACATGTATTGTGGAATTTATCTTTATGTGGTGTTCCAACTACATTATATTGTCCGGGATGAAAGGTTAAACGCATTTTATACCTACGCGTCAGATTACCAGCCTCTTCTAGTAACTCATGAAACTGTTCTAAAGAATAATCAGGAGTTCTACTATTACTTTTATGAGGAAATAGATCACTTGACATTCTCATAACACGTGTTCCGTCAACTTCGGCAGCATGTTTAATTAACTTTAAAAGATCCTTGCAGTTATCTCTTGCTCTATCAAGTACTATGCTCATACAATGCTCTTTCATTTCGCTTTGATGTTTTTTTAAAATATTGTATATATCCATATTTTCATCAGTATTATAAAATTCTGGTGAAATCCAATAAATTGGAGTACTTTCCTTTTTTGTAATACATAATGCTCGTTTAATAAGAGCTTTATCGCTTGTGATTAAACTGATACCTGTTTTTTCAATTGTTTGAATTATAGCAGTCCTTGAACAAAATACTTTAGGTGTATATGCACATAGAACTGTATGCATACAACATAAACCTAACTGAAAGTTTAACGGTTTATAATAATGAGGAATGTTATTACTATAATCTAAACATTGTAAAACACGGTCTTGTATATATCTTGGAACATAGGTAAGATCAACAAGTTGTTTGTTTCGTAATATTTCTACAATATTTGATGCGGATGGTATTTCGTCCGTTGAATCACCTTTACTAATTTTAGAAGATAGACTATACGTGTCCCTTTGTACCCAGTCCATTTTTTTGGGATTAAATATTTTAACTCGACTGGAATCCCAACACAATAACTGTGTATAATCCGAGTCATTCGCAATAATAATAATGTCATCATCCGTTGTTTCTAGATAGAAACGAACCAATATAGCGATTACATCATCAGCTTCTGCTTCATCAATACGTATTACTTTTTGATACATATTCAAATGTTTATTAATATGTTTTATAAACATCCCTACATTATTTGATATACCAGAACGGTTCAACCTTTTTTGTTTATACTTTGGATAATGTTTACGACGCCATATTTTTTCTATGGGACAATCTCTAACAATCGTCATATTGTTTGGTAATACACCTGTTATTTTACTAATTTTATTAATATGTTTATGATATTGACTCATTAACGATGTTAAAAAGTCAGTATTTTGTAGTGTCGGTGGTTCTGGATTACTATATTTATACCAAGCCAAACTTGCTGTAACACGATAATAATTATAACTACATCCATCAATGATTACGCGAGGGGTCATGTGTACTCACAGCAATGGAATCAATTTTTACAACAATAAAAATTGAAAAGTAAAATTAGTATAATGACTAAGTTCTCTTCATTCCCATCAATAAAACAATTTCGTAATACAGTTACAACGGTACTAAAACATTCATCTGATTCAGATGTACCATCTATTGAATTTACAGGAACTGTAAAAATACATGGATGTAATGCAGGTATTAGATGGGATCTCGACCCCACATCATCATTGTGTCCCCAGTCACGTAATAGTACTATTAGTGTGACAAAAGATAATTATCAATTCGCTGCATATGTAAACACACATAGTGACGCAATTAAATTAATTATGAAAGATATTCATACAAATTATCCTCCAGAATCTGATGAACATCAGATGATTATATACGGAGAATGGTGTGGAAATGGTATACAATCAAGTGTTGCAGTGGCAAAATTAAAAACAAAGATATATGTAGTTTTTGGATGTGTATATGTAAAAGATGAACTTGATAAGAATGGAGACACTGTTAAAAGATGGTTACCTGATAGTTCTATTAAGATTAAAGCAGATAATGAAAGTAAAATATATAGTATTTATGAATTTGGAACTTGGGTAAAAAAAATTACTTTCAAACAACCAGAATTAGGCATTATTCAAAACGAACTTGCTGAATTAACAAATGAAGTGGAAAACATGTGTCCTGTAGGAAAATATTTTGGAATTGAGGGAATTGGAGAAGGTATAGTATGGGAAGGGCATTTTACAAGTCCATGGGATAAAAAAATACACAGACTACTATTTAAGGTAAAGGGAGAAAAACATTCAGTAACCAAAGTAAAAACACTATCAACTGTACCAATTGATGTAGAAAAATGCAAAAATATTATTGAATTCATAGAAACGACAGTGACCGAAAATAGAATGATACAAGGAGTTGAAGCATTGAATGAAATGTCAGAAACGCATATTACCATAAGAGACATTGGTAAATTTATTAAATGGATTTATAATGATATAATAAAAGAAGAACTTGATACAATGAAAGCTAGTGGAATCGAACCCAAAGATAAAAATCTAAATAAGGGGTTATCACGTAAAACGAGTGTATGGTTTGGAAAACATCTAGATAATATTGCATTTAATTCTAATAAGTGTGTCTCCTACACACCTGTCACTGATAGAGGTGATTGTAGAAAATGTTACTTACCCATTAACTCCCATAATTAATCAATCATAAATACTTTTACTTGTTTAGATGTAATTTGTTCTATTTTATAATCAATATTAGAATTTTTCTTTGTCGGTAATATAATAGTATTTTTCTTATCATTTATTTGCTTACATGCGCTACGCATATCATATGGATAGTGTTTCTCTGAACGTATAGTGATATGTGTAGCGTCAGGATCTAATCTTGTTATGTCGGTATTTAGTGGAACATGGATAAATTCCCAATTCACTGTGTTATATTTAGTTCCGTTATACTCGCCGCACAGTGTCAATAAATTGTTAAACCAATCAATATTGATTTTTTTTCTTGTTTTTGAAAAAAATATTGTAATATGTCCCATATAAAATGTATTATCTAAATTAAATACCTTTGTCATTAATCTTAATTGTCGTGAATAAATTTTTATATTATCAATAACTGTATTAGTTATTGATAATTTCGGTATCCAATCTAAACATTTAATATCTGTCGTATAATTAGTAATAATTGGAAAAGTATATACTTTATTACATGTTTTTGTAAATTGTGTAGCAAATTTAACATTCTTGGTTGATAGTGATGCAATTTGTTTAATAAAATCAGATAACTTAATTACTGGAGGACAGCTCCAAATTTTATTATGGACCCGTTCTGTAATAATATCTGATATATCCCATTCTTTATAAAATTTATTCAATAAGTGTTGTTCACATGGCAAAAAAAGATGCATTTTAGGTATTAACCCTGTGATTGATTCAATCGTTTCATTTATACCTGTTAATGCGCCCTCACCAGTAGAAATAACAGGAATATGTTTATTTAGAATGCATTTTATTAAACATGATTTTGTATATGGATTACGTTCCTGTTTCATTTGCAATACTTCTTGTAAAGAATGACCAAGAATATCGCCATCTATATGTTCGAATATAGGGTTATTTTCACATAATTGTTTTGCTCGCGATGATTTACCAACTCCGATAGGTCCCAGAAATACAACAATATTGATATGAAGTTGTTTAGAAGACTTAAACGAGTCCATAAAATTATTATAGACCGTATCAATATCAGTATTAATATCAATATCTGTAGTTTCGGCTATTATTATATGATTTTTTACAAGGTCGTCTGTATTTAAAATTGGTATTAATTTATTATTATTATTTAATGTTAATAGTTGCATTAATATTTTCTGTTTCCAATAATCTCTTCCTTCATTTGTTACCACCCAGTATTTTAAATAAGTATCAAGATGCTCTATAAAATTGTTAATGTTACTAGAACGAAAGGCATATTCAGCTGGTTTAAACTTATTTATCCATGAACGGTAACAAAAAGTTCTATGTGTATATTCCGGTAATTTTAATTTTATTATTTTATCATCAGTCCAAATAACTAATCCCTCTAATACATCACCAAGAACGTCAGAATGATCACATGTGCCGTGATACGTATCTATAATATCATCATAGTCTTTAATAAGACTATATAATGATGTAAGAGTCATTGTGTCCCTTTGTTTTTTTAACGCATTCATAAACACTCTTGGATTATTTATTGACCATATAGATGTTACCGGCATATTATATTTTAAACATAGTTGATGTAGTTTTTTATGATTCAGATGTTCACAGAATGTTAATGGGTTCCTACCCATATTATTACAATTATTGATATCAAGCATTAATTTCTCTCCTATAGATGTTATCACAAACTCTTCTGTTTTAACACGTGTGCCATGAGTTTGGTCATCCATTGAAAGAACTTCGCCACAAAAATATTTAAAACTTTTAAATAATGAGTGACAAAAAAATAAAAGTTTTGATTACAGGAAGTAATGGTATGGTGGGTTCTTGTTTAAGTGAGAACATTGGTTTACAGAATGACAATAAATATGAGTATTATTATCATACAGGACGTAAAGATTGTGATTTGACTGATCATAATAGTGTTGATAATTTATTTAAAAATATTAATCCAGATCAAGTTATTCATCTTGCTGCTGCAGTTGGTGGTCTATTTTTAAACCAAAAAACAAATGCTAAAATGTTAACAGATAATTTATCAATGAATCTTAACGTTATTAAAGCATGTCATAAGTACAATGTTAAAAGAGGTATATTTATCTTATCCTCGTGTATTTTCCCACAACACCCCTTAAAATTTCCCATGACTGAAGATGATGTAAATTATTCACGTCCACATCCCTCCAATGAAGGATATGCTTACGGGAAGAGGATGTTATATACTTTAGCAAAACACTACAATCAAGACTATGGAAGGAATTATATTTGTTTATCGCCTGTTAATTTGTATGGTCCATATGATAATTTTAATCCCGAATCTAGCCATGTTATTCCTGGTTTAATTAACAGATTTCACAAAGGTGATTTTTCATGCTATGGGACAGGTAAACCATTAAGACAATTTTTATATGCTCCTGATTTTGCTAAAATTATCCTTACTATTCTTAATGATAACGATTTCCCTTTTGAACATATGATATGTTCGAATTTAGAAGTAACTATAAAAGAAATGGCGAAATGTTTAGCCTATACAATAGGAGGTGATAAAGAAAAGGAAAGTTTGACATTCAATACAAAATATGCTGATGGGTGTTTTAAAAAAACAGTTAGTTGGGAAAGGTTACAAAATACATACCCGGAAATATTTAATACTCTTTTATCTTTAGAAGAAGGTTTAAAGGTCACATATGAATGGTTTAAAGGTCACATATGAATGGTATAAATTACAAAATATATCTAACATTCGTAATTAAAATCACTAAAGAGATGTTATGATAGATATTATCATGACATCTCTTAAAGAATTATACGATAACACATTCTTAGAAATAATTGAAGAAGATGTGACAAAGATTAATGAAGAGTGCAATTTACCTTACAATTCTAAAATGGTATTGAAAAGATTAAAGGAAAATGGGACATATAAGGGTACTTTTAAAAAAGAATATTATCAAAAATTAGAACATATTAAAATTCTCAATACACTTAAAATATATTCTTAGACACCTTTCTACATAAAAATATAGCCGAATTATTACCATGTCTTTTCCAAGGGTTTCTAATAGATCTTCAGTTAACCACTTTTTAACGATTCTGTTAGCATCCGTTGAATATTTGTTATCTTTACCTGTTGAATTTTTTGAACATATTATCGCATAATATAAGTTATTATATGGAAATATAATAACCTGTCCTAAAAAACCCGATAATTTTGGAATTATATCTAGTTTTTTTGATATGCTGAGTTCGTCTGTATTGTCCTGTTGTCTTTCGTCATTACTAAATTTTGACCGGAAACCATATAGATATATATATATTTAGATAGAAACCATATAATTGGAAAACCTCTAGGAAACCCACATTCATTAGCAAGTTTTATTAATACTTTATCCGATGTAAAATGTAACATTACAACAGAGGCCTCTTCAGATAAATTTAACGACCAAAATCCAATATTACCAGATCTGTTTCTCTTGTTACATAATATGTATTGTTTTATAATTTTTGCCAGCTGGGGCGCTATAGTATCTTTGCAGTTATTATGTTCTAATTCCCTTAAAAATAATGTTTTAAGGGAATCATTCTTACTTGTTTCTTTGTTTCTAGGCACAATATACGGCATTAAATATATTTGGTTGTTCATTTAAAATAAAATGAACAACCAAATATATTCATTAATATAATTCAATAAGTATAATGAAGGCATTATCATTAACAAATGATTTATCTCGTATTGTGTCAATATATTCAATTTCTACTCCATTAAAACGTATTGCGCAGGTGCCACTAAAGGATGGTACTACAACAAAGCTAAATATGTTAAATGATATTTTATCCTTAATGTTCTATCATCAAGTCATATCTCATAATGGCTTTACTTATACATTCCAGGAACAGTTAGCAAAATTGAACATCAGTAGTGCTATGGCTGAGGATATATTAAAAACAACAATTATAATAATATCAAATGCCGTTTTAAATGGAAATTTTACTGTAAATACAATGAAAACTTTAGTCTATGCATTAGTTGGTGTATTTATATATCATTTATTTGTAAGACCTCATATAATTAATACAAAGCTTTCTAAATTTATTGGATTCGAGTCTATAGAGGATGTTGCAGAGACCATATTACTACTTAGTCTAGACAATCCAGACCCGGTTGATATAACATCTAAATTATTAGGATTAGTTATGTACCATAAAATACTAAAAATGAACTAAAAAACTAATAATTAACTTTATTTAGGTACAAATATTACTCTTTGTTTATAAAATCCTGCATTTCCACGTCCAAAACCAAAAAATTTTTCAAATTCATATTTGTAATACGGTTCAGTTGGTTTAACATAGTAACCGTATTTTGTTTCACTTATCAGTAAGTTTGTAGCTGTTGTACCTAACGACTGTTCAATTGGATAATAAGTAGCGTTCTCAGGTGAACAGTTATCCGCAATTACACGAAAATCTGCGACTCTCCAGTCAAACGGAGATGTTCCTTTAACAAACGATAATTTAGTTTTTACAATTGATTTAAAAACATCTAGACAACTCATTAAAAATAAATATCCATCATTTTTTTTGATAGTGATGTTGTATCAAGTTCGTTTATTTAATTTTTGTCTCATATATTTATCATATGTAGATTGTTTATATAATAATAAATTAGCTTGTTGTAGTTCCTCAAACATTCGTTTATGCATATGTTCCCTGTATTCTTCAACGTTTTTATCTGTACTTATTTTCAACTGTTCAACGACCTTTTTAGTGAATAAGTTATCTTTGAATTCATACTTTAAATTATTGTAAAAATCATATACTTTTGACTCCTTTTGTTTATTAATGAATCGGTCTAAACCAAAATCTGTTTTATGAATAGTTGTTCCAATGTGACCAAACTCTTTCTCTAAAAAAATGTTTTTGTCAACTGTATTATCACTATGACTTAGAGCTAATACAGTTTTAAATGGATCTAATTGAGCTATTTGTTTGCTCCATCGTTCTGTAAATACGCCTTCTTCTGCAAAATTTCCCTCCCCTTTAGATTTAGCAGATGGGTTATAGTATAGGTTTTTAGATGCATAATCTTTAGTGTATGCAAGTGTAGCTGCTGTTCCATGATTAGGTTTATAAGGACCGAGTTGATATATAGTATGATTTTTAACAAAATACATATACATTTTACTGCTCCCGACTAAGTCTGTCTTTTCTCGTTGTAGTGTTTCCACTGCATGACTAACACGGCACGGAGGATAATAATCATCATCGTCCATATTTATCAAATATACCCCCTTTGCAAGGTGATTCAAATAATCTCGTTTTTTTGCAAGTAGTATTTTTTTCTTTAAATATATATATCTGATTTTTATACCATCCATAACATCCGGGAAAATGTTAGCGTTACTTGTTTTCCCATCATCTATTATTATCCATTCTATTTTGTCATGTGGATAATCTTGCACCCTAACCATATTACATAGGTTAGGAAGGAACTCAGAACGTTCATAACTACATGTTATAATGCTTACCAAAGGATATGACATTGATATATATACATATATGTACGACCGTTTTAAGTATTGTTATTTAATACCTAATTGCAAAAAAAAGAGCTTATAAACTAATATTTATTATTTAATCATAATTCAATGTCTCAAAAAAATGCTTAGATTGTGTTATGGTAAGTGTTTTTGGTACTTTATTAGTTCCATTCCAAGTGATGATATAAAACCAAATTTTTCATAAAATTTATTTACCGTTTTATTATCTTTCCATGGAAATAGACACATAGTCTTTGTTTTTAATTTTATCTATTAAATTGTTCATCAATAACGTACCTATACCAATAGAATGATATTTAGGATGAACACATATATCATAAAACATACACATAACACCATCTTCGACTATTCTACCGAAGGCACTCAAATGTTTATCATATCTAATATATGCAACATGTTCTGACGAGTTTAATATCTTATTCCATACTTCTTCTGTTTTATAATAGTATTTTCCCCGCCCTACTGAATTAATTAGGATATTAATTTCATTTAAAGTAATATTTTTATTATTCATAATGTTAAAATTCATTAGTGGGGATAATATTTGATACATAGTTTGTTCTATGTCATTTTCATGACGAAAATGGCTTAAATGATATGATGGATTGACTTTGCTTGTCATGGTTTCAGTATGTTCTAGCTTAATTGTTGGAACATCGTTATTTATAACTTTGAATTTCGTAATAAGTTGTTCAGTCATATAAATATCAAAGCAGGTCATTTTCAGGAATCAAAGAGATACTTATGGTTATCATTAGTTTTTAAAGCATTTGAAGGAGAATTAAATAAATAATTGATCCATGTACATTAGTTAACTACTATGTACATACAAAAATTAATATCCTTAGTTTCGTGTCCTAAGACAATTAAACTTATAAAGGATGTATGTGATATATCCATTCCATTATATCGATGTGTTATAGGATGTAATCATAATAATAGTATGTTATTTACCGCTGGGAAAATAGTATATGAATATATATGCCATTGTAATATATGTAGACTTATTAAGATGGATAATCATGCAGGAGATGTGGCTAAATGTATAACTCTTAGAGATAATAAGATTGAGCGTATCGATATTTTATCCAGAACATTTGACGGTTCATGCTCTCATAGCGGGACCATCGATGACTTTGAATATAAAACACTTGAAAACATTGCACGATGGTTGACTGAACACGGGTGTTATGATATTATCTTTTAATATAACAATGTAGTAAGGGTCTCTAGTTGTATAGTTACGATATTAAAGCATTTTTAAAAAATGATCGGTGCAGTGTTCATAGATGATAGTACCGCCACTCATGAATCCAAACTGTATATATGAAGCAACTGTTCAACAATTTATAAATTACCTCTTGGAGAAGGGTCAAATTAATGGTTACGACAAAGACGAAATATACATTTATAACAACGATAATGTAAAGGTTCAAATTGATCTAGATGATGGATTTACATCCATGGAAAAAACTTTCTATGTAGATGGTAAATATCTCCCAATCAATACTTATTCAGAGTTTTTTATCAACTATGGTTATGAACAAGTTGATTAATATAAGACGAATAAAGATGCTCTATCATTACCTAAACTTTAAGTTTAGGTAATGGAACAAATATTGTCCTGTTATAATCAAACCCATAATTTCCAGCGCCAAAATAAAAAAACTCTTCAAATTGTTATTTTGGATAAACTTCTTTGGGTCTAATAAAATAACCGTATTTAGTTTTACTTATTAACACCTTTGTTGATAATGAACCAAATGCATAGGCAAGTAATGGTTTAAATGTTGCATCTGGTGGTGCACAGTCATCTGCTATAACACGAGATTCTTTCATGGGCCAAATGGTCTTTTATACTCATTAAACTTAACACGGTTAAATCTAGACATAATATATGACTTTGTTATTCTATTTAAACATTTTAATTTTTCCATATATTCTATCTGTATCGAACATTTTGAAATTATATTCAACAGATTAAATTTGTTGTATATAATATAATGAATTCACGGCAATGGAAAATTTAAATTAATAACCTGAAGAATCTGAGTCGTAATATTCTGATTCCTTGTCATATTCTGATTCATTCCATTCCATAAGAGACATATGGTAATATTGTTCAAAATGCTTACCTTTAGAATATTCTATGTCTTCTACTGGATTAACGATCTGTTCACTTGTATGCATATCCTTTATAATACCATCTGTAATCCAACGCATTTCTAGTAATCTACCATCGTATGTTCTTCGTGTTAAAGCAGGGCCACTTTTCCTGTGTTTTACACCATCAATATACCAGCCTTCTACAGTTGTAACGCCTGTTACACGGTCTGTCCATATTTCGGCAGGTAAACCAATTCTATGTTTATTATCACTTATTGCCCAAATTTCCTTAATTACTTTACCATCATCATCATACCATAAATCAGCAGGTCCGTCTTCACGATGTTTTTCATCATTATCTCTCCACAGTTCTCTAATAATTTTACCTTTAGAGTTATACCATATTTCGGCGGGTTGTCCTTCTCGATGTCGTATTCCTTCCTCATACCACACATCGTAATTCTCTGCCATTATACCATGAGAAATATCCGGACCTGGTTCGTATGAACGGACCATATATGCAGGACCATCATCACGATGAATCCTATTATATTTATACCATATGGTTTGTATTATATTTCCATTTTTGTCCCAATGAGTCTCTGCAGGAGCATTTACTCTGTGTCGAACACCTTTATTGTACCACACTTCAGATACTTTTGTCATAGTATCGATACCTGTGTAGTTCATTTTAGCTGGTCCGTCTGTACGATGCACAGCATTATTAAAATACCACACGTGTTCAATGTATTCAATGTCATCATTAGTATTAATAGTAATTTGAGCAGGGCCATCGTCTCTGTGAAGTTTATCATTAATATACCAATCTTGTGATATCATCGTTTTTCCATCACTTTTGTAAATTATTTTAGCTGGATTACCAATTCGATGCCTCTTATTATCATTATACCATATATGTTGAATTGTTTCTGCGTGACTGTTAGGCGTAGTAACACCCCATTGAGCATGTATTCTTGGGGTATTAATTATCTGTATTATTGCCGGACCGTCTTTACGGTGAAGTTTACCATTAATATACCATTCTTGTACTAATATTCTACCATCTGTACTACTATATTCGAGATTTGCAGGACCATCATCTCTATGAAGTTTATTATCAATATACCATTTTTGTTTTAATATTTTACCGTCTTCGCTACTATAGGTTTCTTGTGCTGGACCATGTAGTCTGTGGAACTTTTTTTTGAACTTTTGACCATATAATGCTGGTTGGCCTTTTAATATTTTACTTCTCCATATCCAACTAGTAACATCATCTTTTTTTTTAATGGTATTTAAATTTTTCTTCCATTCCCAGTGTTCTTTAGAACCACCTAACCTACCAGTAATAGTGATACCTGATGTATTATTATTCAAATAGCCATTGAGATAATAGATTTTTTCAATATCACTATTTACTATATGTTTGGCCCAATAACCTCCTATTTTTTCCTTGAAACGATAAATTACCATTTCAATATATTTACGAACGTGTGCTAAATATGCTTTATTTGTTAAAGCCGTATTTCTCAGATCAACAAAGTTCATATTATCGAATATATTTTCCAGTTGATCACTAATATACTCGTCATCTATAATATCTGTTTTTGTATCAATGTCTTCTATTAGGGGTTTTACTGGTTTAACGGGTTTGAAGGGTTTAATTGGTTGTTTAATTGGTGGTTTAATTGGTGGTTTAATTGGTGGTTTAATTGGTTTAATTGTAGGTTTAACAACAATACTAGATGTATTGGATATACATGGTTGTGCTTTTGGATGTTTTTTACAGCTGGGATTTTGTGCCATTTTATTTAATGGACATGTACTTTTAGATGCTCCCATAGAGCCACATAATGAACACTTTCCTACTCCATATTGCAAATGTCTAGACATATATATTTGTATAAAATAAAATAAAATAAAATAAAATAAATGATTTATACTAATAATTAATGTTAAATTCAACAGCAGTAAAATTTATTACTCCTTGTTTATATCGTTTCTGTACTACTAGCGTTTCAAGCACAAGTACATTTAAAACTGCATATAAAGAGAAAATAGAATCTCTTAAAACACAACAAGATAAAACCTATAAAAAACGTTTAAATGATATGAAAATACGATATTGTAATGAAATTGAAAAGAATTTAAATTCTTCCACAGCTTCATTATCAACAGAAAAACATTTATTAAAAATCGATTGGCATTATTGGATACATAATAGTAATCTTTATAATAAAGAGATATTAAAACAATATAAAAAAGATATTAAACAACGATTTCCATTATATGATTTTAAATGTGATAATCTAAGTATATATAATACATCATATCCCAACCCCAGCCATGTATATAATAGACATTACTGCTACATGGATACATATTATATTCAATATAATATTGATGAAAATGGAAGTATTGTCTTTTATTAAATTAAATTGATATTTAATTTTAGTTTAATGAATGCACAAGAAACACATGATATATATAAACTAGCTAAATTTATATATTCAAGCAAATTAAATAATAAATACATCCAACCATCACTGAAACTTGCCGAAAATATAATAGATAATAGTATAGATTCTGATATATGGTTGTCATTTTACAAACATTATTTTAGTAAAACAAAGAAACATCAACCAATAATATTAACAAAGTATTATGAAAAAGAACAAGTTTATACTATTACTTCAGGCAAACATAATAAAACTAAAGTACTTGAAATTGCATTTCGTAATAATTATCAACTATATGTTCCGTTAAATGAACAGAATGACATGTTACCGGATCCATCACAGAACTCATCAATTGAATATATCGGTGAAAATTTATATCCGTTATCAGTATCACAATTTCCTATAAAATATGAATATAATCATACCCGTCAATCATTGGTTTGGTCAAAGTCATTTAAGGGTTATAAAATTGAATTAGAAGCGCTGATAACAGGATTGTCATCTTATGATGATATTAATAAAAAATTGCTTAAACTATCTATAGAGGACTTAATTAAACATGAAATGGTATTCTCTTATAGTTTTCGTATTTATTTCAATAAAATGGCAATTAGAGATGATATACATGAACAAATAGAAGTGTGTCTGACACTATTGAAAACTTAAGAAAAAGTTCAAAACACTATAAAGCTTTATATATTTATATATATATAAGATGATAAATAAGTCTGTATGGATTTCTGCTATTATATCTGGTATAGTTACTTGGATATTTATTTACCTAGACGCTAAATTGTTTGATGATCCTAAGAATAAATCTACCTATTTCAAAGGCATAATGTACGTCAGTGCCGTTGTAGCAATGACTGTATATTTCTTGACTGGAAATACACCACAACTAGGTGGTAGTAGTATGACAATGAATAGTAGTATTCCTACGATGAGCAATATTGGAATGACTGAAGGTTTTCAGGGTGGATTAGCACCATTTTAAAATATTATGTTACTTTTTTGGGTCATAAGCCATTATGTCACTGTTTATGAAATATAAAATAGACGGATCTGATAAATTCAATACTATATTTCTATGTTGTGTTTCAGTTAAATATAATTCATGATTAGATAATAATCTATCTGTAGCATTGTCTATTATATCATCATAGAATTGTTTTTTTATTTACATGAGTTTTTTAAATATTTATCTAATGTGGTATCATAATAATCCCTAACTACAATATGTTCATCATTATATATACCCTATCAATATATACTGTATGTTGGTAAATACTTGACAAATAATTTATAATTATCTAAGTCAAAACAATGTCCTCTATGGTATCTTTTCATTTTATATAAATATTGTTTATCAGATATTTAAAGAAACATAACACGCGTTTTTTTACCTAGTTCCTTTATATATTTAAACTGTGATATATTTTCAGGCAGATTATCAATATTAACTATAACATCTGTTATGTCATCCTTATCAGATGCAGAATATAGTATATTCTTAAATGGTGTATCATCTATATGTCCTCCCCCTATTTGATTTAAAATTTTCATTAGTTGTTTACGTGGTAAATATTTACCACGTAAACAACTAATGAATAATATAAACAGCATACAAGTCCGATATTTGATGAAACTAAAAAATCATGTTGGATACATTCATACTACTCTATATATGACGCAATAAGAAAACCATGTACACGAGAAGAAGCTTTAAAATATGTACCTGAACATGCTCTTAAATCTACAAACTTATAAGCATAATATTATTCGAGAGAAGTAATTGAAAATGGGCTTATATTAAATCCTACATGGAAATAACTTACCTTTCTTTTAAATTATACTTATAATAGTACTCTTCATGTATATCTTTCATAATTACTCCTTTTACTGTCTCTATTTCAGTAAAACCTTCTGATATTTCTGGTATATTTAATCTTTTATAATATATGTTACGTGCGACAGGAGGAATATACTTTCCTCCCATCTGAACCCTATAATGACACATATGTGTACTGTATATTTTAGGTATATCAATATGTATTCCTATTACTACATAACCTGCATCGATTGCTTCTGATAAATATTTTACTCGTGTAGTTTTCTCTGGATTGGTGTTATCTAGAATTATATTACTATGTGCTTTTATCAAAGTGTTATACATTTTATTTATTTTTGTTTTATGTATATCTTTTGACAAAATAATAAAAGAGGCATATTCTGATTTTATGGCCTCGCTCAATGTACTTTTACCTGAACCTTGTGGACCTATCATAACTATTAGTATATTCGATTTATATTTGTCAATAACGGAATATATGTGTTCCGTTACTGATATGTTAAGAGGTGGAGGTGGTATATATAAATCTTTTAAATATAGTGTATCTTTTAAATCTGGTGCCGATATGAATTTTAGATCACAATTCATAGCAAACAATATATCTGTATTAGCATGGTCTCCTTTGCGACCAACTGCGTCTCCACAATAAAAACTATCTTTGTTTATATCTGTTAATTTGAACAGATCAATGATAGTTTTAAACATACCTGTCATTGGTTTACGATATTTATCCTTTGATTTTGAATATATCATATTCATATGATTAATCTTTAAATAAGTGCATATATTTTTGTGCATATTATGAACTTCTGTTTCTGTACGTTTTCCTTTATATATACCATACTGATTACTTACTATAACAACTGTACAATCTTTCATATGAGCTTTCATATGTTCTAAAACATTTTTTATAGGATCTCCGTTAAGTTCAAGTAAAGTTCCATCCATATCATAGAATGCTAATTTATTTGTGTTAAGAACAAATTGTTCCGTACGGGATATATTATCATTTATTTTCCATGTTGTCGATAGTTCTGTTAGCTTTGCTGGTTTAACGGATTTAACTGATTTAATTATATTTGTTGGTTTAACTGCTTTAATTATATTTGTTGGTTTAACTGATTTAACTGATTTAACTATTTTTGTTGGTTTAATTATCTTTGTTGGTTTAATTGGTTTAATGCATTTAATTATCTTTGTTGATTTAATTATCTTTGTTGGTTTAATTGGTTTAATGCATTTAATTATCTTTGTTGGTTTAATTATCTTTGTTGGTTTAATTGGTTTAATTGGTTTAATTGGTTTAATCGGTTTAATTGGTTTAATTGGTTTAATTGGTTTAGGACATAAATACGCAAGTAAATTAGATCTTAATTTGCTACTGGACGTATAACCTTTAATTTTAGCTAATTTATACAATTCAGGTATATTCATTCCACCGTTTATTGCAGTTTTCCCTTCACATGCTTTATTTAGTTTTAATTCTTTCATATATTATATTAATCTAAATCATTTAAAATAAAAATACAATGTTATACTATGAACAAACATTTAATTCACGTATCATCAAAGGCAGTTGCACAATTATCAAAAATAATTAAAAATACTCCTCATACCGCTATATTATTTGATGTAAAAAGTGGAGGGTGTAATGGATTCACTTATAGATTTACACCTGTTACAAAAATAACAAATGTTTGTAATGTATACCGTAAAAGACGGTTTAGATGTTGAAATTTGTTAAGAGAGTTTATTTCATCTTTTAGGCACTAAAATAGATTGGCAAGAAGATATTATGGGTAAAACATTCAAATTTGAAAATCCGCTGGCGGCGAGTTCATGTGGATGTGGCACATCGTTTAACTCTAAATAATTTGTCCATGACAAAAAGCCGCGAATTGTACAATGACCACTACATTACAACCATTTTACATACTTGAAGTCCAGGATAAGGCTACATAGAATTATGGTCCATTACAAAAATGCTTTTTACCTCGCTGCAACAGATGCATAACCCTAAAAGGTATAAAACAAATGATGGATGTTATCATTATTACATAAACTAACAGGAAAAAAGAATATCATTACAATCGATTTGATAATCAATGGGATACAATCTAACGAGACCAACTGTTTGGAAGTTAAATTTAACCTTTAAACTAATTACTATAGGCACAAGAGACAGGGTTAAAGTATTAGTACTTTTATCTAAACATAGTTTAATATTTGATGTCATTAATATACTTATATATCAAAATTGATTAAAAAATAAGTATATATGAGTATCAATATTACTAACGCTGAAGAAGTAAAGGAATTCACAGAGGGAGCAAACCGTAAACTATGTCCTGATGTACCATCCGAAATGTCCAAAGAAAATGTATTATTTATTATTCGTATGGTATTCAGTGAAATGTGTGAGCTAGCTTGCACAGTTACAGAGTCAGAAGAGGAACGCGATGCATTATTGGACGAGGCTTTAATAACCCGTGACCGTTGTACTAACTTAAAAGATACATATAAAACAACTACGGACCTTATCGCTGCACAAAATGATGCTCTTGTTGATAGCTGGTATTATAGTTTAAATATGGCTGCTAAACATGGTGTAAATTTATCATCGATATTTGATATTGTTCATGCAGCAAATATGGCAAAAAGAGACCCTGTGACCGGTAAATTTAAACATCGTGAATCTGATGGAAAAATAATAAAACCAAAGGGATGGAAATCCCCTGATGTAGAAGGAGAGATAACCAGACAGATTACACAAGGCTCATGGAACTAAAAACATTATTTTAATTTTACCCTTAAATCCAAATGATTTAGCAATTTGTAATAATTCAGGAACATTCATACCACCATTAAGTTCTCTTTTCCCTAAGAATGATTGCTGTAATCTTTCATTTACATCTTTATTCAAATTAGTGTTGCGTATTGTTGCAGCCTTTCTTGAACGACCGATTAGTTTACCATGTGTATACCATATTTGTGTTAAACAATCAGATGACCTCGTGGTGGAGCTGGTTCAATGTCACGATACCATTGTCCATTTATAAACCATCCTTCATTTATTATAATTCCACGTTCATTTATAAAAATTCTTGCTGGTCCTTTAGTATTGTGAAGTAGATTTCTATTATAATGAACTTCTGCATATACTACTAGTAATACACGAAATTTATGATACATATGCAAATGCAAATCTAAATACATATCTGTATAACATAAATTCATATTTGTTGTATGATTTTCTTTATTAAAGAATCTTTTTAATATTATTGTTCCTGTACTGTCCCTTATTATAAGGGCAGGACCATAGAATCGATGAAGTAAATTCATTATTTTAATTGGTTCAAAAATCCTCTGCAAACGCTTATCTAATGTCCAAGCCTCAATACCTGCACATCCTTCTCCATAATACATAATTGCATTGTTTCCCTTCATCCACGACTTACCCTTAATGATAATATTATTTGTGTCCCGCACGTATATTCATTGAGATGAAAAACTCTTTCAATTAGTTCATTGGTCGTTATGTTTTGTCTAGCTTCTGAACCAATTATTTTTTGTATCCGAACATCGATAAGATTAAAATAATCTAAAACCATAGCTAAATGGGTTTTACTAGAAAAAGCAAGAGACCCCACTTCAATATAGCCTGTATTAGAGAGTATTATGCGTATAATATTCGGTCCATATTATTACATGCATTCATTATATCAGTTTGTGCGAATGTCATTACTGTCAAATCAGTGATCTTTTTTACGGTGACAAAAGTGTATTAATAAAAAAATTTAAGACCCAAAGAGGAGTACTGATGCTCGCTAAATCAACAACTAGTAATGATTTTTCATCCCTTTTTCCAGTTTTGATGGATGTGGATAAAAAAGCACCTATTGCACCAAAAATTGCCGCCCTAGAAGCACTTTATACCGTTCTATTTGCTCAAAACTTCTAGGAATATGAAGCATATTTTGTTCATCAAGTTCTTCCTATTCTTCTTGCTGCGGCAATGTGGGATCAACCACATATCCTTATTCTTGATGAACCGACAAATTATCTTGATAGAGAGTCTCTAGGAGCACTCGCCTCCGCCATCGAAGTGTATGAAGGTGGTGTAATTATGATTACACACAATGATTCTTTCTGTAGACAATTATGTCCAGAAAGATGGGTACTCGAAAAGGGTGTTCTTAACACTGAAGGGGATATTGAATGGATGAATAAACTAGCGGATCAATCCATTGAGTTTAAAGCAGTTGAAGAGATGGTAGACAGCAATGGAAATAAGGTCGTTATTAAAAAGAAACTTAATGCAAAGGAGAAAAAGAAGATGAAAAAGGCTATTATGGATAAAATTAAGAATGACGAAGACCTAAATGATGAAGAAACAGAATATGCAATTGAATACAATCTCTAATGAAATACTAATACAATTATATGTCTTTATCCTTTGCCTTACATAAATAACATATTCAATATCTCGTCATTCTTAATTTTTATAATTGGTCCAAGTGACTGTTAGACGTGAAACTATTTTGCGATGCTTTTTAGTTTTTTCTATTCATCTCTATTGACATCCTGTATAAAAAAGTGACCTGGGTTCTGCTTGGCCAGGGGCCATACAAGAGTTCTCGTAGTCATGTCTTCACACACACAACCAATACAGTCACTTGCAGAAATTTATTTGCAAGCCATTGAAAAGCCAATTGCGGATCGTCATAAGGAAGAGCGTTCACAATTTGCTGAACATATTATAGGCTTAATTAACAAGAGTACTGCCCCAGATGGGGAAGCCATTCGTGCAGCGCGGAACAGAGAGTCATATTACTGTGTATTTACAGCTTGTTATGTAGCGCAACGTCCATCAAGGGGTGTACATCAACATCTACGGGATGAGTATTATTGGGAAGCTGATGGTCCTACTGATGATAGTACCAGACTTATTACCCTTCTTGAGCCCCCTACTACGGATGACCCTTCCGTTGTTGAAATTGTTAACTTATTCTTACGTACACTTCCTATAGAAAGTCCTCTTTACGGATGTACCGTAGTATGTACAGATTTTATAAAGCCAATGACAGCAGTATGTGCAAACGAAGATGCCTGTAAGTATATTGTTCTTGTTTGGGACACAAGATCGAAGGATTTTCTTGACATTTCTAAGTAAAAACACTTAACCATATTTTACATAGAGAAGTACTAAGTATATCTCTTTGATACCATCATGTACAACCTATTTAATCAGTCTGTCCATTATAAGACACTAACTCAATAACAAATTATTACCTTTTTAATTTACAATAAACTCTTGTCATTAACAGTCAAAGAAAGAAAGAAATGTTCTTGGAACTAAATATCTGATTCAATTACCCAATAATAATCAGTGGTCTTTGCTAAATATACACATTTTTTCTTATTTCTGTTAATACAGAAGGGGAACCGTTGGTTTTCGTTAAACGGATAAACACCTATACATATATGTGATATAAATTCTTGTTTACCAAAAATATCGTAGACAATTTCCTTTAAATGTCCATATTCTGTACTACATCCAAATGTATTATCATCAACAGTGTAACAGCTTCGAAAAGAGGTATTTAGTGGGTTTACTTCTGCAAATGATGTATTAATAATACATCCATCATCTTTATATTGTTTAATTATTTTTTCCATAAACTTATTTGGTTCATCATTCATAGGATATTTATATAATTCAATATCTCCATGATGAATTTTTATATCTCGTATATAATGTGTATCATTGAACATCCTATTGGATTTATTATGACTATTACAGCAACTATGTTTTAAAAGCCATGGACTATAATCCTGTCTTGTTGTTATTAAAACATCATCATCCATTATATATTCCGATATTATGCTCTTAAAAAGGTTCCTTTTCGGATGAACTATCTGTATCATAATATCTTTTTAAATAATTAACAGCATTAGCTCTTGAAGCAAATATATGTGTTAATATATTTTCTGTAAACCAACCATCGTTTTCTATATAATTGAATAAACAATAGTATATTGTTTTTGTAAAAGAAGACAGTTTATCATCGTCCATTATAAACTCTTGTATATATCGTGTTCCACATTTCTCTTTATTGTCAGTTTCTTTTAAGAAATCTTTTACTTCTTCCCATGAATACATTTCCTCGTAAGGGGGGTACATACCTGGATGTTGACTGTGTATCACCATGAACCATAAGTGGCCATTTTGTTACAGGTGGCATCATGCCAACAGTGATTATTTCTTCTAATAATTCCGATTTGTAATTATATTTACCGTACTGTTTACATAGATGAATGACAATGTCCGGTTTGTTTGATGAACGCCTCTTTGCACTTAGTTGTGCCTATTGAAACACTTCATAGTCGTAAGGGTATAATATACGTATAATATTGCATGGAGATGCTTCTTTGAACGGTTTATGTATAGCCCTATGCATAATCGTTTCAGTACTGTTAAATATACTACCTAAGGCGCACACGCTTAAAATCTTCTGTGCATGATCACCATACGGTTCATATGTGATAGTTGATACATCACATATAGGCCAATCTGTTCTTAATTCTCTTATCGTCCCGCCCCTGTCTCTGTAACTTATTATATCATTATAATTGCAACATAAGGATTCTGGTTGCGCGACACAATTTAAATGATTTTTAAGTTCTTGTAAAATAGTAGAATAGCCTCCAACAATAAATATAACACTATATTTATTGGACCCATTAGATTTTATATGATCCATTATGGTTTTAACATGTCTTTCCTGTAACATTAACTATTTAAACATCATCATTTTTTATCGAAAATTTATTTTTCCACTGCAGTCACAGAGTCAATTTCTATTTCGTATTTCACAGGAAATGTATCTGGCGTAATATTTATATGTTTATCAGATTCCAAGTGATACCATCCGTCCTTACTATGTATATTATGTGTTTCTGGGAAACACACTGTATCACTAAAATTACATGTAGTCTCTGTGACTATAAGTGTATTATCCGATTTTATTTTAAAATTTACCTTAGTATTAAACGAAAATAAGTTCTGTATACGTTTATTATTACTATATTCAATATACCCGTGTGTACCGGGTGTTTCTTTTTCTATTATGTATTTGTTTGGGCATTTATTACAATGAAAACGTAAAGTACCCATACCATCTAATACAGAAAAATAGTTTGGTTTTCCTTTAGTTTTACAATCAGGGCCACATCCACCAGTATTACATATTAACATAGCAGTATGTGGTTCATCTGAATTATCTACAAAACATTGTCCTATTATAATTGGTTCTAAATCTAGATCCTTAAGGTCATACAAAACGATCGTGTAATCATGATATTTAAGTGCCGGTAACCATTTCATTGTTTCAGGTAAGAGGTTAATACTCGGGGGTGCCCATACATATGTGTCACCACACATCAACATCTTTTTAGCACTATGATTCATAGTAATACCTACCATTGTTTTGTCATGCCACTTTGGAATCTTATATGTAATTTGATATCGACGGTCCTCTTCCTTTTCATAAAAATTAGTAGACCAACTGACATATTCTAATTTTATTCTTTCTACTGTACGTTGGCTCTCATATGAATTATTTACAGCCATCAAGTTTGTCATTGTAACCATATGAGTATTATAGTCAACTAGTTTAATTGTTATAGTATTATTTTTACGTCTGGTTCTCCATGGAATACCACAGTATGTCAACATTGATCGCAATATATTCATAGCAATAGTAACATTATTAATGGTACCATGTAAACGTTTTACACTAACGTCATGTGATGGGAATAATGCTTCTATGCGTCCTAAATATCCCTCAATACTTGCGAAAAAATTAGGGATATCTTTAACTGATGCAGACGAGACTTCTGTTTCGTAATCGGCTAATCCCTTAAATCCATATAATTTTGTTACAAGTAACATTATATCTATGTGTTCACTTGTTAAGTCTGTCATGTATAACATTATACATGATACTAAAAGTTACATTTAAACGCATATATACGACCTCAGTATTTTGAACATATCAATAATATTTGACATTATACTAACCATGTTACCTGGTCTAAAATAATATGAGGTTCCGCTCTTTACTTCTGAACGCCAATAAATATTATTCTTGCCATTTAACCGATAATGTTTTCCTATAATATCTCGGTTAGCATCACGAACCGTCAATATATCGTTATTTTCATCAGATTTCTCATAGGTTTTAGTTGGTCGATTTATTAGAGTATTAGATTCATAGCAAACTAATTTGCCGTCAAAGTCTAAATAGATTTTACCCTTGGTGTTTTCTCTTCCTATTATAATATCGGTGTCCGGTTTAATATTGTGTTTATTGTCAGATAGGATCTTCTTTATATGTTTTAACTTAAATCCAACAGTATCTAAAATATATATTTGTTCCGCTTCAGTATAATTGTGCCATTCGGATAGTAATATAAATACAACATATCTGTCCCAAATTATAGTATTATCTTTTGTTATTTTCTTGCTAGTTTCAATTCGTATGGTTTCTGAACTACTATAATTATTCTTTACTTTTTTAATTATGTTATACAGTTCTGGATTACAACGGAATGATTTTAAATGTTTTAGATTTTGATTGTTAACATGATACGGCAAAAAACATGTAGTAAATAAATACAAAGTAAATAAACACAATAAAATTAATACTATTTTCATTTATACTATTAGTATAAATGAATATTTATATTGGTATCATATCAGAAAATATATCAAAACTATATCCATAATGTTCTAATATTGATATACTTTGTTTACCATGTATTACTACAAAAACACCAGTGTCTGGGTCTCTAATTGTATCTACTCCATCATTTCTTACACGATGATATAAAATATTGGTATTATATTCAATAATCTGTACTGAATAAAATATAATATTACCAATTTTTGTAGGTTTCATGTCTTGTTGTACAACACTATTAAATAAAGTAATATCCTTTAGATTACCCCGTTGCTGATTGACAAATTCTTGAGCAACAAGTTCATCATCTCTTATTTGTTGTTCCTTAGAAAGTTTATCAGACTCCATTCCCTCCATGGTTAATCCATGTTGTTCCTGTAATACGCCTAATAAATCTTTATAGGTGGATTCTTTTAGTTTTGTTTTGTAATATTCAACAGCATTAAGTAATTCTTCAATAGTATCGTTCATTCAAAACAAATCATCGTTCATTTTTAATACGGTATAAATATATGGCAGTAAGTTTAGTAAATGATTATATTCGTAAAACAGGTCTTCTATCTAGAATATCAAATATGAACACAGTAATATGGTTTAACGGTATTACATTCTATGAAATTGTGTTATCATTCTTATTACCCTTAGTTATTATAGTAATTGTTACATTTCTTATGAAAAAACAATATGATAATAGTAAATCTAAACGGGACCGCGCACATCATAAGAGCACATGGGACATTGAACAGAACTAGTTAATAATTCAGTACTAATACAGATATCATGAAAATTATGACCACATTCTAATTGATGGACTGTGCTCAAATTATTATAATTGTCATGACATATACCACATATTTCACTATCATCTGGATTATTAATAATAGTTATATATCGGGAATATTCCTCTTCTGGTATTGTAACTGTTACGCTTTGTAAGTTTCTTATATTATCTACATTTATTTCATTTAATCCATGAATACTAATACCATTAGCCCTGAAAATATCAATAGCGTTTGATATAGAGTTTGTACGATTTATTGAATTACTCTGTTTTTTAAGTACTAATTTATATATACATGATGATATTATATCTGTATTTGAGTATTTTACATCAGGGTGTAGATATACTATATTTATAATGGGATTCGGTACTAAAAATATAGAACTTTCTGCTAATGGTTGTTCCATAGAGTCAACTTCATCACCCAATATATATCCAGAGCATGATAGATGAAGTATCGGTTTTCTAACTACATTACTAGCTATTCTATATAAACATAATACCGTCTCATCTAATGATATCTTTACATTAAATTTATTGCAGTTACCAAACACGAATGTAAATGTGTTGTCATGTGTCATTAATTAAATTAGATGTTCATTTTTATTTATGAGTAAAAAAAATGAATATAATAATTTATTTTATATAATTAGATGCGTAAAAAAAAATCAATATGCAATGTATGTAATAAGTCATTAACTGTGACAGCATCTATCATAGGAAAATGCAAATGTGAAAACATTTACTGTGGATTGCATAGGCATCCGGAAACACATGCATGTAAATGTTTAGAGACTTTCAAAGAAAATGGAAGAAAATTATTAGCGAAATCATTACCTCTTGTAGTTGCAGATAAACTAGTTAAAATTTAAATCAAGAAACTGTTGATAATGCTTTAACTTTTGTCCGTATAAATCTTTGAATTTATTGAATACATCATCCTTATTTGTTTTAGGATCTATAAATATATTATATAGTAGTAGTAATTTTGATTCTTTGTCAACCCCTCCTTCAATATATGAAATAAAAGTAGAATACGGTTTTCTTGCTATTGTCCATAATATACTATTTTTATTTACTGAAGGTATTTTAGCTAGAATAACAGCTCCTGTTGATTTACTGACACAAAGTCTTCCATATAACGTTTTCAGTTTCATTATATCTGAACCTGACAATCCATGATTATCAAGTTCTCCATATTCGTCACAACATATTACTGAAGATATACTAATTTTAAAATACCAATCATGATCTAATGGACTATTATCATTAAATTTATATACTTCATCATTTACTTTATCATTTACTATAGTAATATTTGACGGTAGATAATAACTCATTAATGTATATGATAATATAATTTAAACATTTAAACATTTAAACATTTAAACATTTAAACATTTAAACATTTAAACATTTAAACATTTAAACATTTAAACATTTAAACATTTAAACATTTAAACATTTAAACATTTAAACATTTTCTACAAGATGATGCATATTTATCCTTCCCACCTACATCAATCATATCTTTGTTGTCACTTAATTTAACAGTGTATGGCGCATCACGAATCTTACACTTATCACATATAGCTGTTAACATTTTTATATCATATGCGTTAGAAAATAATATACTCATTCCTGCGAACATTTTTTGATTTGTGTCACCGTTAAGCCCAGATACCACAACATTAATACCTTTGTCTAATAAATCAATGCATTGTGTATTATCCGGAAAAAATTGGATTTCGTCAATAAATATAGTTTTTACATCTGTTAAATCATTATCCATTAATTCACTGATAGTAGAGTATTTATGAGCAGAATGTACAACTCGTTGTCCATGTATATCCTGGTGTGTTGCAACCTTATCATTACAATATCTGTTATCTATTGAATTCTTGACTAATATACATTTACGTCGCGCAACGAGTTCACGATTGTATAACCGTAATAATTCACTTGTTTTCCCACTATACATTGGTCCTGTAATAACATGAAGTGTTCCATCCATATAGTGTAAATCTACTATCATTTTTTTTATGTAAACATATCCAAATGCCTTAATCAATTGTCAAAATATAGTAGGAAAAATGATTCACAATTGATCATTAATGTCTACTACTGAAACACAAAATGTATATGAGATGCTTACGGTTGATACGTCTACGGTTGATACGCGTACTGTTGATACGCATGTCGATGAGACGCCTATTGAGACGCTTGCATATGAAACGCATATTGATAATATAGCAGAAAAAAGACTAGAATATGAAATGAAGCGTTATATTAAAGGGAATTTTGAGGGTACTTTAACTATTTTCAAGGAAGGAATTATAGGGGAGCGCATTTATGATGTAACTATGTGGGGTTGGAGGATCCGTATAACACCAACTATTTCCTACCCTTATGAATTTCCACATGTTCAATATATGCTTCCATATACAAAAGAATGGAAGAATTTTACATCTATCGTTACTGAAAACGGAATTCCTTCATTGCAATTAATTGCCCTTGCACAGTCTATAATTGTTAACATAATGGAAAAATAATAATATATTTATACCTGTACATAATACTATAAAGGCTACCGCTTTAACTTGAACATTTTTGTTTTTGAGCTTCGATGACCTACTACGACATTACTGATGTCCGTCTCTAACATGAAAATGGAATTGATTAAAAAGATTACAAATTCTTTAACAGGAACAATATTAATATCTGACAGAGTAACAAACTTTCTATTTTATGCTCTTATTAAAGCTTAAATCTCTTGATATTATCTTACCTGAATAAGTGAAACTGATAAAATACATTTGAAACTATACATTATATAATGGGTTTATCGATAAAATAAAATAGAACATTATAACTTTTTAATGCATAACTCTAAGGAACACAGATAGACACATACAAATCATGAAAACTGGATACCAATTGTATATATTTGACCAATTGGATAAATATAAAGGAAAAGATAAAAAAAAGGCAAACGTATTAAATACAGAGACTCCTAATACGGTTATGTTGGCACCACACTCATCTCGATATATCTCTGGGAAAGATTTATTTAGTATAAATATAAAGCGTAATGTTTCTCCAGAGAAAAATAAAAAATATATGTATTTGGCTATTATCGGTTCTTGGAATAGAATGAATGACAGAGAAAAAAACAATGGGAATATAGAGCTTCTATTTCAGGCCTAGAATACGAAGACGTATACGAAGATGAAGATGAAAATGAAAACGAGTAGAGCTACTGTATTAAATTAAAATAATGATAACTTTAAAATTAGAAGAGGGTATTACAATTTTTATACATCTAAAAACTTTGTTAATAATTATTACAAAGTTTTTAAGTTTTTTAACTTTTTTAAGGTTTTTAAGTTTTTAAGTTTTAATTTAACAAGTCATCCAAATCATCATCCATATTAATCTGATTACTAAATTTATTTTGTTGTGAATATAACTCAATAATATTATTACATCTATTCTTTTCTCCAATTGTTAATTTTTTGTCTGTATTAAGGGATAGAATATGTAGACAATCGAAATATAAATCCTCTGATACGACACCTAATTTTTTTTTGAGTTCCTTGATACGTTTCTTATGATTACGGATAGTACGTTTCTTTTTTTGTTCTTCGTCTTGCTTCTTTTGTTCTTCAATTATCTTACGTTCTTCTGCTTCTTCCTTTTGTTTTTCATAATTATGAGACTTTGTATTTTTAGAGGTTCTTTTAGTACGGGCACTATTTAGTTTTTGTCTTAGTTTATCTCTAGGTGTCATTGTTGGATCCATTTTCATAAAACTCTCTTGTAATTGTGGTGCTATTTGACCCATCATTCCACCTTTTTTTAGCTTTTTAAGGGCTTTTACTGCATCTTTCTGAGAAATACCAGCTTTTTTTGCATGACTCTTAACTAAAGTATCTAGTTGTTCTAAATCTTCCATACGTCTGTAATTATCTAAATTAATCATTTTTAACATTAATGAACAATAATGAATTTATTATTAATAAACAATATTCATTAGTTAAAAAAATAGGTCAAGGTTCTTTTGGAGATGTTTACCTTGGTAAAGATAAACATACAGGTACAATAATTGCTGTTAAAAGAGAGCATCTTGATAAGAAACACATATTAAAGCATGAATATGAAATTTATAGCGATATAAAAGCTTTAGAATCTCCTGCTAAACCAAGATTGCCATATATACATTGGTTTGGTATATATGATAAATATTCAGTTATGGTAATGGAATATTTGGGAAATTCATTAGAATTTTACTTTAATTATCATTGTCATGGTAGGTTTAATCCGAAAACAACAATAATGCTAGGAATACAAATGTTAGATCAGTTAGCCAGTTTGCATCGTTGTGGATATATCCACAGAGATATTAAACCAGAAAATTTTCTAATGGGATTTGGTAACAATAATCGTAATGTGTATCTAATTGATTTAGGACTTGCAAAAAAATATAAGATAAAAGCACATATAAAGGAAATAATTGGAAAAAATCTCGTAGGTACTGCTAGATATTGTAGTATTAACTGTCATAAAGGAATTGAGTCATCTAGACGTGATGACCTTGAATCATTAGGGTATTTACTTGTATATTTTGCCAAAGGAGAACTACCGTGGCAAGGATTAAAATCAAATATAAAAGCAGAAAAATATAAATTAATTGGACAAAAGAAAGAAGATACATCTATAGCGGAACTATGTACAGGAGTCCCTTTTCCTATTACTCCATATCTTACATATGTAAGATCACTTAAATTCAAGGAAAAACCAAACTATTATTATCTTAGAGAGCTATTCACTAACTGGTTTAAAGAACAAGGATTTGTCTATGATTATTATGATTGGGACATTTTATGATCAAAAATTTGATTTGACGCTCCTCTCCTCCGCTGCTAAAAAGACACTTAATTAATATGGATACAAAACTAAAATCAGCAATTGCAAACGCCTTTACCGATATTTCAGAAGAATTTAATTTTTCTATTGGAACAGCTAAAGAAACATCTGATATGTGGGAAAAAATGAATTCGACAGTATTCGATTATATTAAACCCGTCGTTAATACTCTTGCTAAAAAGAAAACAGCAAACAAAAAGGCTAAAAAATCTAGCAGTGCCAACTACTATGCTCATTTCCAAAAATATTGCACCAAAAAGTCTGAAGGAGACTCTCTTGGTCCCTTGGATACTGGACACGTATTTAAATTTGATTTGGAGGGTATTGTAAAACGCAGTCAACGTCCAAACAATAAGGAAAAACAACAAACCATGCTTGATCGTATTATTGGTGACCAGGATATCATTAATAGTTTCAATGATATGGAAGCAGAAACAATTGATGAAATCATTCGTTTCATGAAAAATCACGAACTTTATGAAAATAAGGAAACTAAAGAAAATCATGCGATGAATATCACCTCAGTTATCTGGTGGGGATATGTTACAGATGAACACCGTGTTATTCTTAAAACATGGTATGATGGTATGAAACTCAAAGAAGAAGTCCTAAAGCAAAAGGAAGCAGAAGAGAAGCCAGATGAGCCAGATGTTGATGATGTTGAAGCTGTTGAAGAAGATGAAGAACCAGTCAAGAAAGTATCTGTTAAGGCACGGAAACCAACTAAAAAAGCAACAAAAGCTACAAAGGCAACAAAAGCTACAAAAGCTACAAAAGCTACAAAAGCTACAAAGGCAACAAAGGTTTCTTCTGATGAGGAAGAGGAAGTAAAAGACCCAGAGGAGGCAGAAGAAACAGAATAATAATAATAATTTATTTGATGAAAATAAATTATATAGTATTTAATTACTTTGTAATACTGAGATAAATATACTTTGTAACAAAGTATATTTATCTCAGTATATTTATTCAGTATATTTATTCAGTATATTTATTCAGTATATTTATTCAGTATATTTATTCAGTATATTTATTCAGTATATTTATTCAGTATATTTAGTTAGAGTGACGTCGGAGCTTTTAAACATTTTTTTGGTTGCTGCAATACTTTTGTTGTAATCTGACGATAATTCATTTAAATATACAACATTCTTTATACCGGCCTGAATAATCGACTTAGAACATTCATTACATGGATGATGTGTAACATATAATGTACATCCATCCAACTCCATATTTATTTTGTTATGAATTGCATTTATTTCTGCATGAATAACATACATATATTTATTTTCTTCCCCTGTTCTATTCCATGAATATTCATTATCCGAGCATCCTCGTGGAAATCCGTTATAACCAACTCCAACAATTCTGTTTTTATTATCAATTATACATGCACCTACTTGTGTTGATGGATCCTTTGACCTTTTTGCTGTTAATTTAGCAAGTTCAATAAAATACTCTGGCCAACTTATATAGTCTGTTCGTTTGCTCATTAAAATTATTTTATTGGATCGTTTTTTTTTTAGTAAAATAAAATTTTACTTTCTGTTGACTAAAAGTAAATATGCGCATGATATCATATTCATTTACGACTTTCTCAACAGTATTACATAAATAAGGTGCTTTAATAATCATTGGATACATACTATACATTTTAGCCATAAGCTCAGTTACCGTACATTCACTTAACTCCACAGAATCGAAACTAAATTCTTTTCCTGAAACAAATTCTGAACCCCATGGTGGATCAAAATACACTATATCGACTTTATGTTCTGCTATACTACAATCCTCATTATAACTAATAATGTTATTAATATTAAATCCTTTTATATTATCTACAAAACATTTATATGTTTTGGTATCAATCTCACTACATATAACCTTACCTGTCCTTGCTGATAATCTAATGGAATCTGTTCCAATACCAGCAAACATATCCCATACAACTTTATCATCTAAATTAAAATAAGGTACTGCCTCATTAATAATTATATTAGCTATACTATAGGGTGTAATATAATTTAAATATTTTTCATTTGGATATTTCCATAATGGATTATTGTCTAATAAATATTTTATTTTTGAATTCATTTGAATGTAATATTTACACAATTCAATTTTAAAAATTGAATAGAATATGTATATTAATAGATGTCATATATACCTCTTAATATAGCAGAGCTTGTAGGTGATTTACAAGTACATCAAACTACAGTAAGTCGAATTTTACAGACCCCTGAGTCGTCTAATCTTCCCAAAAAAACCGACGTTCCAGTATGTCCTGGACTAATACATGATTTTAAATTAGTACAAGATTGGTTTATCCCAACAGGATATGCAGGACATGAACGTACATATTGTGAAGTATGTGTTAAAAATTATGGTCTATCAGGTAAATACTCTAAAAAATTATCCATACGTAACAATGGATGTAATTGTGAAAGTTATTTAATGGTTAGTGGAATTGACAATGGTATTTTCAATGTAAGTATATGGTCCTCTGACTTACGTACATTATATAGATCAGAAAATAATACAGTGTGTATTCCTTCAGGTAAATTCAGTGTATTAATTACATATAATATTAAGAAATTTAAAAAGGTTAAAAGACTATTTAAAGCAACAGTTAAAATGGGTGACATAATTTTGTATAAATCGCCACTCACAAGGGAAAATGTACTTGGACAAAATATTATACATTTTATTAATAGTCACAGTTCAAAGGAAACGGATAAATATATTAAATTTATGTCGGCCTTAGACGATACAGAAAAAGTAATTAGCGATAGCATAATTACAGTATCTATTGACGTATTTGAAATAATTGAATCGCAATTTAGTACTGTAACCAATAAAGACCTAGGTACATTGGAATATAAAGATGGTAAATTATACCAGGACGTTAAATATCGAATTGCTGATAGATTAGAACAACAACAAGAATATATTAACCCAACTATTAATGTAGGAATTAAAAAATTCACTAAAAAACCAATTGAATTTACATTTAATTTGGTAAGTATGTTACCCGAAAACGATCCTACGTTTAACACTTCATCCATTTCAACTTTAAAAATTATATCCAATGCTTTCAAAAAAAATCTTAAGAAAATGGATGATGAAGAACAAATTGCTAATATATTAGAACACAAACGATATTCATTTACAAATCATTTGACTGCATTATATACTAATATATCTGAGGAAATTGATACTATATCGGAGAAAATTGCAAATATCCCTGACGAATTAAATGATATGTTGGAATGTGTATTATCATCAGACGAAGAGGATTATATGTCAGAGGTTCCCCGCGCGGGGACAGGGAACCTCTGAACGGGCCCGTGCACGCGGTGATTTCATCGACTTTATAATGTTAGTTACCCGACAAAGTGTTCGGTGTCTCATCCTTGTTAATGTAAACTTTGATTCTTTTGAAGCAGACAAGATAGCTGGTTCAATGTTCATTAAAAATATTCCCATTCTTTGATTCATCAAAGAAAGGATGCATCATTCATCTACTAGCATTAATGCACAATTTTAAACAGATTTGATAATATTATAATTTTATGGTTCCATTTGGCGAGGAATAGTAATCTATTTGTACAATTTTTTTATATTTAATTCTACTAGAATTATAGTTGTTGATAGCTGCATTTTGTTCTGCTATCAAATTATTGATAGCTAATATTCTTTTTCCTCAACTTTTATTCAAATTCTTTTTATTAATTTTAGTTGCAGATGGATATTTTTTAAATTGAACTACCTTAAATTTTATTATGTCATTAAATCTAATAAAATTTGCAAATCAAGAAGGCATTAGAAAATATCTTCACGCAATAAGTACTTTATATCATGTTGCATCTTATCCAGGACGATTTAGAGCATTTCCTGCATCATATTTAACAGATACCGAAAAATTTAATTCTTTTAAGAAAGAATGTACAGAAGAACAACAAAAAAATAATGTATATATTTATGATGTAAAATATTGGATGGAAGATCAAGATACAATTGACTTCACAACAGAATCTCTTCGGCTTTTATCTACAAATAGAGATCAGAACCTACATATAACGTTGCTAACTGAATTTAATACGAAACTTCCGGATATACATTTTACAAAGCACATTATGCATGAATAATAAACTATTAAACTAGTTAAAAAACTTGATTAATATTAATCAAGAACTATACTTTAAACCGAACAAATCATGTTCGCGTTGTAAAATATTTGTCAATCCATACTCAAATCGTATTGTATCAACAAGTTCATCACTCTTTATTTCCAATAATATACTATCTATACTGTTATATTCTTTTTAGGTCAATCTATTAATTTATTTACCAATATACTTATATTGTTGTAAGAGAGAAACAGAAGTTTCTAATATAGAAAAATTAGGAGTTCTATACTTATATTAAAGACAGAATATAAGTATATTGGTCTCCCATTGAATATGGACCGTTTTTAATAACATCTATAAAATCCTTCATAGTTATGTTTGAACATGATCTTCCGACTCATGTTAAAGTAACACTTTTGTAAACAATTATGTAAGAGTAGCATAGTTAGTTGAAATTGTTATAGGTACCGACTTAACCAAATTCATAAGCGATAAATGAATCCATTCACTATCGTTAAACGTTTCAGAGTGCAAGTAAATCAATATTACCTTAGACACACTTGCATAGTAAGTATCTAGCTGAGTTTGTTGAGATGTCATTGATATAATATTTTCACGAACACTTTTTTATGGTAATCAAAGTAATATAATAATAAATAACGTTTATTATTTGTAATTTGGTAACAAACGAGCACTTGGATCAATAGTATCGATCCATTTCGGTTCCCAGTAATGTGGTATTAAATGTTTACAGCCAGGATAAGATGATAAATATAAAGACATGTACCAATCTTTTTCCAACTGTAAATCACTTGAATTACTTAATATACTGTGTTTTTTAACATGTTTCTGTATAATTTGATACCAACTATCTTCACGAACAGATACACCATCGGACATTGCCTCCTTTGGTCTCCAAATTATTGCTTCTGGTAATAACCCTGGAATCTGAGATACCATCTTTCGCAGAAAATATTTTTCTATACCTTTTTGTGTTTTCATTTTAGGCGGAACACTCATATAAATATCTAAAAAATCACGGTCCAAAAATGGTACACGTATTTCTTTATTGTGTCCTGCGGTGCATCTATCACCGCGCCTAGCATCAAAAAACGTTAATTCTTTTAATAACCGGTGACATTCATTATGAAATGCAATATCATCAGGAGCATACTCGAAATATTTGTAGCTTCCGGATGCTTCATCTGCACCCTCTCCGCTCAATAATATTGCCAAATCTGTATGATATGTATCTATATATTTTGTAAGCTTGTACATGAAAGCCCCTGCGCGTATAGTAGTTGTGTCATATGTTTCTAATTGTTTTACAACTACAGGAATGATAGCAAGCATTTCATCTACAGTTACAATACATTCATAATGTTCACTTCCAATATGCTCTGCAACCAATTTTGCATTTTTTAAATCTGGAGATCCTTTAAAACCTATACTAAATGTTTTTGTTACATGTTTACCTCCAATTGCTGCAATTACACTACTGTCAAATCCTCCCGACAGAAATGCTCCAATGGATGTTTTACCATCATCCGTCTTTCTATCACACATTAATCTCGTTGATATTGCTTTGATTAATTTATCTTTACACAGTGTTAATAACTCCGCTTCGGTTTTGTTGCTAAATGGAACTGGTTCAAGACTAAAATATGACACGAAGTTTAATTCTGGAAGTTCTTTACAATTTTCTGATAGATCCATACAACAAAAAGTACCAGGAGGAAAATCACTGATAGGTTTAAATACTTGATCAAAATAGGATGATTCTAACTGATGATCGAGCTTAATCAATGCTTTAACTTCGCTTGCAACACCAATTAATTTTAATTTTGGATTGTAATATATCGACAATCCCCGTACTCCATAAGGATCACGTCCAACATAATACTTCATTTCCTTCAAATCTAATAGTGAAATAGCAAACACACCACGTAACTCGTCAATCATTCTTTTAAATCCAAATTTGCGATATAAATGAATAATTATTTCACAGTCACTATCTCCGTTACATTTTATGTTATATTTTTTCTCTAACTCAAGATGGTTATAAATTTCACCATTACACATTAAATATATATATGGTTTTTGTACATCACTTACTGGATAATATAGCGGTTGGCTTGATTCTGGTGACATTCCATTTAAAGCTAATCGATGAAATACAAGATCATATGACCATTCTTTCTGATCTGGGTTATCAGATTTACATGTTCCGTGGATCGAATGTGTTTCATCCTCTCCTCTATGAGACATACGCAGGGCATTCATATATATTTCCTTGCGATCCATAGAAACTTGTCTTATAACTTGAAAAATACCACACATTAAAAATGTAACAATCTTCATTTTTTAAAATTGTAAAAGTATTTATTGTGTAATCAAAGTACATACATAGATCATTTCTGAAGAGGTTTTTTATATTATTCAATACACGTAAACATAGTAAGTTTCAATATAAACATATATTTATCCACATTTATAACATGACTCGCGATGACTATTGTGTCTGCATGGTTGTAAACCGGGATGTAGTTTCAAAAATTGTTCATATTCTTTAAAAGTACCATTTGTCTTTATATATTCCAATTCCGCCGAATTTTCCCTAAATTTTTTACATCCTGTACATTGTGTTTCCGATTCGGCATCACTGCAATAATTACCATTCATAATTAAATTACAATTAATGCAATACCAATCTGTATATTTTATAGGACATTTGAAACATGTTTTTTTTGGATAGAATATCCACATTTGACACTTGTTGCAATACCAATCATCTCGATGAACTCTACACTTCAAACATCTATCTTTTGAATGATAGATATTAACAAAACATTTACGACAATACCAATCTGGACGTTTAAAATGACTTTCTGTTATACCCATTAAGAATTAATAGACATCATTTTATAATGACAACGGATTTATTCAAATTTTGTAAAGTCTATGGTCTGCATCTCATCATTATAGTCTATATTCCAGAGTTCTTCTATTTGAAATTTAATGTTTGAGGCAAATACTTCAATGTCATCATGCGATCTTGAATGATAATATACATCAATATATTGACCCAGATAATCTATATACTCTTTATATGTAGTGAATTTTTCAGGTAAACCTTCATAGTTCCTATATAAATCTAATTCTTCTTTATGCAATTCGCTTAATAGTTTTTGATATTCTATTTTGTCATAGAGAGTTTCATCGTCGTTTATACACCTATCATGTATAGTTTCATGCATTTCCCAATCAATATATAATATAATAGCATTCTTTGCTTCTTTTAAAGTATCATACATGCCAAGAATACCAGGATGTTGGTCAGGTATACGATAAATTATAATGTATTTGTCCGTCATTAGTATACTTTCACCCTTGCTGTCAAATTTTTTCGTTATATTTATCTATATTTGGAGCTTTCATTTACATTCATGCGTTAAATTAGATTACTTCCACTTTTATTACATGTTGTGCATATATAAGTAGACACTTGCATTTAACGTATTTGCATCCACCATTTCGCTCGATTTCATGCTTGCACCTAGGACATGAGACTAATCCCATTTTTTTACCCAGCCCTCACGTATAGTCTTATCCCTAAGATTAATATCTTTACATATACCCTTATGTTTCTTACTACAAAATTGACAGTATAAATCTTTACATGTATCACATACAACTATACCGAACCAAGGAGTTGGTCTGACAAAACCTGTACATGGAACAGATTTTGATAACGTATGTAGAATATATGAACAGCGTTTTAGTCCATATTCTTGTTTGATATCTTCGCTTATAATATGTTTGTGATGCTTGTATAACATGCTATCTTTTTAATATAATAAACAGAGTTGTGACATCTTACAAAAATCGTCACATGAAGTACATTGTAAAGGAGCCTTTTTACTATAAAGACTCATGAAATGATCATGCATGCAGTCTTTACAAGACTTGTGCAAACAAGTGTTTACACACCATAGTGGTTTAGTTTCCATACATACTGGACATTCACCAGGTCTTTTGGTTAATATAATAGTCTCTCTTTTTTGGTCTCTGAAAAGGCATATGCTGGTTCCATTGCCTTTTCTGTCACAAGTTCCCTCATAGTTTTCGTATATGATACTTTTATTGTTTTTAATGCAATTGACATGACACTTCAAGACAATTACACGTGTTCAATTTTACGGCACAGACCTGTACGATATACTTACATATTTGGTATAGTTTTTATTTTTCCTTGTGCACTCCATACTTTAAAAGAACCTTTATCACATGCTTTAGCGCCTTCAGTTAAACTAAAACACGTAGTTTCCTTACATTTACATTTTCCAGCGATGTATGGATTTGAGACAAAGGCTTTGTTACTTGAATGTTGTGGAATCTTAAACATATTTTCGTATTCTCCATTCATGTTCTTTGGATCACGATTAAGCGGTTGTAGTGACATATAATACATACCAATAAAATAATATATAATTATATATATATATATATGGCATATATGCGTTTTGACCAAGTGTCACTAGACCTTATAAATAATGTACCCTTAATGGCAGCTGATGGAACAACAGAAAGAGTGACAAATAAATCACCTTTATATAGAGAACATGTACAACCTGTACAACATATACAATCAGTACCATCAGTACAATCAGTACAATCAGTACAATCAGTACCATCTCAATCATATAAACAGATTCCGTCGCAAAACCAGGTCCCATTATCAGTTCCACGTATGACTCCCAATATTCCTCAACCATACATAAATCCTATCCCTGCACATTATTTACATATAAAAGGTATTAATCATCTAATATCTATATTGGGTCATCCTGATGCAAGTGATACTAATAAAGGTGGTATCGCTATGTGGGCAAGTCCCACATTAAAAGCTAAGGGGTATGGATTTCTCCGTCGGGTAGAAATCATTGATGAAAAAATAAAAAGTATAACTCCTGTACAACATTACAGTAATGTTTATATTTATATACATATAAAACCAAATAATGAACAGTTGTATAAAATATTATCTTTGACCAAGGATTTTTATTTTGACAGAAACAAAGAATTGCTTATAGTTCGTTCCGGATGCTTAAACACGGCAATAGCGCAGTCAGCAGTTGCTGCATTATATGTTAAAAATAAATATAGTTTTTATAATGTAGTTAACCATAATTTATTATATAGCTATTATATTGCAGCAAGTAAGAAAAAACTTATGAAATCAATATGCAATGCACTAAAGACATAACTTTATGCAATGCACTAAAGACATAACTTTATCCCATATATATATATATTAATCAATATTAATCAATATTAATATTGATTAATATATATATATATATGAAACTTTATAAAAAAGATAATTTAATGATTTTATTACTTGTCGTTATTGCTGTTATTGGATTTTACTATTTAAGTTCTACATCTAGTTTAACCGAACCATTTTCAACATGGAGCAAGGCCAGAGATAACGACTATAGGACTGAAAAGAGAAAACGCAAACACTATCGCAGACAAATAGATAATAGAGCTGACACCATAAAAACGGGAATGAACAGTTTTACTAGACGACTTTTTACAATGGAACATCTAAGAGCACACTACAGTTATTTAAATGGGAAGCGTCTTAAAAATAATATGCAGAACCTTGTAAACTTAGGTAACTTAAAGCATGATCAAGCAAAATTTGAATCGTTGTTGGCAAAGTATACCAGTGAACTTCCGTTATATGCAGACTTGAGAGATAATGCTGCCGAATATCTGACCAAGTATGATGATCTACGAAGGTCGGACCTTGGTAACTCAAAAAAGAAAAGAGGGCGCCAGACATGGTCCAGAGCAATGAAAACCCTACAAGTAGATTACCTGAATGAAAGAGATCTAATAGTAAATAATTATTATAAAACGAAAAGCGACATATTCGATGTTACACCACTAACATATCATTTTATGGATAATCTACCACCACCACCACCAGAGCCAGACCAATTGGCCAAACTCTATCCATCTATCGCACAATATATAGTAGGTTCATGATAATAGATTGAGAAATACAATTACCATTGTCTGGTGCACTAAGCTGTATATTTTCCAAAAAAAGCAAAAAAAATAAATGGAAGAATTGCATCATTGAGATTATACAATCTCAATGATACAATTCTTTCAAAAAAACCTAATAAGTTAATAAGTTAATAAGTTAATAAGTTAGTTAAAGATAAAAATATTATTGTTGTATATATGGATATGGAAACACAAACACAATTACTAATATTTGTTCCCTTATGATCCGTTTCTGTTACTTTAAGCTATTATCTTTACCAAAAAGCGACCAGTGAACGACTCGCACGCATAGAAAAAGAACTATATATGAAATCGTTAGGGATATTCATGAATGAGATAATAAAGCCATATACAACAGATATCTTTAATTGTATATATAATAATGTAACTACAGAAACATCGACTAATGGAACCTCGACTGAAAAAACATCGACTCAAGAAAAGATCAAAGAATTCAGAAATGAATTCTTTCCGTCATGTAAGTCTAAGCTTTAATAGAATAAATTAATTCTCGATATATGCCCATTGTAATAACCCTTGTCTAACTACTTTACTTGCGTTATCTGCACCTTTATTTTTTATCTGATTTAGTAAATTTCTCTTCCATCTCCCTTTTTCACCAGCATATCGTATCCATCGATCTATTTGTCTCTTGTCGTCAGGGCTCCTACGGCCATTATAGAAACGACAATACCATTGCACCCACCCATACGGGTCTTGGTCGATAATCCACCCCTTACTTTCCCATTGGGTTAATGAACTTCCTGCCTTTACCTTATAAAAATTAATATTATAATTACATATTGATTGTGTTAATAATAGACTATCCAATTTAACAATATCATCAAATTCTAAATGTTGATTTGATAGTTCTAAATCAACAATTGTAGATCTAATATTACGCCAATAAGTTCCACCAAATACACCTAATGTAAACATTTCTACAGGTGTTACATTAGGCGTAAAAGAAGGATAATCATCAAATACAAGTATATCTCCTAATTGTCTGCAGTGTTTTGCCATATACCTATCATTCCTGATCAATTTTTTACATAACTTTACGCAATGCACTAAAGACATAACTTTATCCCATATATATATATATTAATCAATATTAATCAATATTAATATTGATTAATATATATATATATATATATGAAACTTTATAAAAAGATAATTTAATGATTTTATTACTTGTCGTTATTGCTGTTATTGGATTTTACTATTTAAGTTCTACATCTAGTTTAACCGAACCATTTTCAACATGGAGCAAGGCCAGATCTAACGACTATAGGACTGAAAAGAGAAAACGCGAACACTATCGCAGACAAATAGATAATAGAGCTGACACCATAAAAACGGGAATGAACAGTTTTACTAGACGACTTTTTACAATGGAACATCTAAGAGCACACTACAGTTATTTAAATGGGAAGCGTCTTAAAAATAATATGCAGAACCTTGTAAACTTAGGTAACTTAAAGCATGATCAAGCAAAATTTGAATCGTTGTTGGCAAAGTATACCAGTGAACTTCCGTTATATGCAGACTTGAGAGATAATGCTGCCGAATATCTGACCAAGTATGATGATCTACGAAGGTCGGACCTTGGTAACTCAAAAAAGAAAAGAGGGCGCCAGACATGGTCCAGAGCAATGAAAACCCTACAGGAACTATACCTGATGGAAAGAGATCTAATAGTAAATAATTATTATGGAACGGAAAACAAAAGCAAAATATTCGATGTTATACCACTAACATATCATTTCATGAATGATCTACCATCACCACCATGGGAAAAATTTAGACATCCTTTTTCATAATTTAAATTATTGTTTGATCCAAGGTTCATATATCCCATAAGTATATCATATATATTTAGTTTTTCAGTGTAACCTAGTGCTGTTCTTATATGTTTATTATATATCATTACACTATTATTAGTATATGTAACTACCTTATTTTTACCGCTTTTAAAATCGGTCAATCTTGACAAAATTGTCTTATAAAAATACTCAATATCAGTACATATATCATATCCTAATTCTATGCCATCTATTCTAACAATGTTTGATTTATTGGCAATAATATTTAATTCAAATCCGGTTCCAAGTTTTTCTCGTACCTTTGCATAGCTCTCTAGTAATGGATTCTCTGCTATATTTCGTGTAATTTCGATGAGACTCTGCATGTTTTTTAATTTAAATGCAGGATTTGCTGCTTTTTGTAAATATTTTTCTCCGTACGAGTCCATTTTTTTAACATATCCTTGTCCCAGGTTGGGAATTTTGAACAAAATCCCCAACCATTAAGATTTTTTTACCATGTATCATTGCAATTGATTTAATATCATTATAATCAGCAGTAGATACCATACTTATTTCATCAATTATAATAAGATCATACATAGATATTTTATCTGGAATCTCCTTTCCATATTATTGGTCCCAATATACCCATGTTTTCTCTGTTTTCCTAGTAGTCCTGCCGTTGTAGTCATTGGGATTCTTATATTACTAGACGTATTAATTATAAGAACATAATACTTTTTTAGCTTTATGTGTTGGTGCACAACATAATACTTGTTTTCCTTGCCTTCTAGCTTTTTTTACAATAAGTTTAGTAATTGTTGTTTTTCCAGTGCCTGCATTACCATTTAATGTACACATATAACTTGTCACACAGTCTTTTTTTATTGAAATAGTAAGCCATTTACTTATATATGATAATGCTTTATCCTGACTATGAGTAAGCTTGAATCATGTCATTGATAAATAATAGTATGTCAATTTTAACAAAGTATATAAAATCGAAATAATATATTAGATAGTACCTATATTTAAAATCATATCTTTTTTAACACCTAGTGCAAGGAGATATTTATTGAGCTCTTCTTTTTTGTTGCCTTGAAGGACATATACGGTTAGATCCGCATCTGTCTTCTTAATATGTCCGCCAGTTGAACATATTTTGCTTTTTAATTTTGTTAGCATATCTAGTTCATTTCTAACTTTAGAATCAATACTATAATTAAAATTATGTAAAATTGTATGCGGTCTCCTTTTAATTTTTGTTAATTCTACTTTAACAGGTATTAAATGTTCTTTGATATTTTTGATTTTTTCTTCAAAAAAGTCAGCCAGGATTAATTAAACAATATAAATCAATTTTTTTTTACAATTATGTACATACATAATTTAATTATGGGTTTTACCTGTGAAAAAATTATGCGCGTCAATCACTAATGTTTGTCAAATGGATTAACCCAAATATATGTAACCGAAATTTACAATTAAAACTAGGTTTAAATACTCATACAATTCCTTCTAGTATGGAAGGAGACTGTGTACCAGGGGAATTTATTATTGCGATGCTAAAGATGTCCTATCATGGAAGTATTTAAGTTATACATATTTATGTACTATATAAATACCAGATGATGCACAAACAATAAAATTTAAATGTTTAAATATTTAAACATTTAAACATTTAAACATTTAAACATTTAAACATTTAAACATTTAAACATTTAAACATTTATTATTTTTGGTGATAAACATCCAACCAATCCAGGTTTTTTTAAAACAGTAATATTTTCTACATAATCATAAATTATTTCAATGTGTTTTATTTTACAATACTTTGAACTCTTTTTTAACGCAAGTGCCATTTTATATAATATACTTTTTTTACGCAAACTGTACAAATCCATTTCATTTGGATTATAGTAAATTAAATGTGCAGATGAAACTCCGTTAACATGAAACCATACATCCTTTGGTCTCGCACGTAATACTAGTTCGGTATTATTTATAGCATTTTTTCCAATTTGATATGCTGTCATTTATATACCTTTACGTTCATTTAACACTGTTAAATATGAACGCAGAAATATTTGACACATACTATGTTATTTACAAATGATTATATTTTATATCATGTGCTATTTATTAATGGGAAAAAATGATCTCTTTGTATTTTTATCTAATGTTGGTCAAATGGATTAATCATGATATGTGTAACAAAGGTTTACAATTAAAAATAGGTTTAAATACAGATACAATTCCTTTTAGTATAGAAGGGGACTGTGTACCAGGGGAATTTATTATTGTGATATAAAAGATGTTATGGAATGGTTAACATTGGGTTATACTCATTTATGTACGGTTGAAATTCCAAATGATGCACAAACATTAAAATTTAACCACAAATATCGATCTGATCAAGTAATTATACTTGATACTCCTGTACTAGTTAAGGAACATAAAATATGGTCAGATATTGAAATATGTAAATGTGTTATTCAACAAACTGGTATGGCATTAAAATATGTAAAGGTGCAAACTGAAAAACTATGTAAACTTGCACTTCAACAAAATGGATGGGCATTAGAACATGTAAAAAATCCAAACTGACGAAATCTGTAAACTTGCTGTTCAACAATGTGGTAATTCATTACAATTTGCGAAACTACAAACTGATTTCATCAGTAAACTTGCTGTTCATCAAAACGGTAGGCAGTACAATAGGTAAATAAACTTTGGTTGTTCAACAAAATTAATTTAATATTTGTGATAAAATATCATCCGTTGTATGACCGGTTAATACAGTAACATTCTGTTTTATATCACTCATATTAGTAATAAACTTTATCAAAAAGTTTTTAAATGTATCTGGATACATTAATGTTCGTGCTATTGTTATTGGATACATTGTTTCTCGCCATTTTTGACTATATCCTTTATTCTGTATACGATCATATAGATACCACATATCCCATATTTCACAGTATAATTGTCGTAAAGTAATAGATGCTTCATGTTCTAATACTGGACAACTTGTAGGTGTATAATAATTATCAATATCTGCATAATATGTGGTTTTAATAACGGAATCCATTAAATCTGCATTTATATTGATAGGGGAACCTACAGGTGCTAATCTTTCCCATATTGTGTTTTTAATAATTAATATATGACACCCTAATAATGTTTCACCATTAACAATGTTAATAAATATCATTACTAATTTATTTTGAAGCATATTTATTTTTAGACATTCTATATTAGTTAATTTATTTGTTTTAATATCCCATATCAAACCAAAATCTAGATTTTCTCTCATATTACTACCTTTATTTGTCCGCGCTAAATAATATTTTTTTAATGGATGTGATATTTTTAATATATTACTCAAGAACATAGCTGATTTATAACTAACTAATACTTTGCTCTGAAAATAAGATTTATTTTCTATAGTTTCATCTAAGTCAGTTAATTTTAATAAATCAAAGTTGATAAAATTATAACATATTTTACTAAGTTCATTATGTCTCTTTGAAGTCTCTGATATTTCCTTTTGAGTGACCGGGTCAATGTATGATCTATGTATCCATGGTATACATATGTTACAGATATATTTATTCATTAATATAACATATATTAATAATCATCGTTCAATATGATTGGTTCTTCTTTCTCAAGTATTTTTTTTATTTCTTTTAGGCCCCCTATAAACTTCCATGAATAACAGGACTTATTGTTTAAGATACTATCTACAGTATCGGTATCAGTATCAGTATCGGTATCGGATGTATCTTGGAATATTAATGGAATTGTGCGTTGTCCATTAATATACTGTACTATATCGGGATCATCAAAACATATTTTCCAATTTCCTTTATATTCAATATTAAGATCAATATATTGATACGATATGTTCATGTTATTCATTAATGATTTGGTTTGATCACAGTAACTACATTCTTTAGTACCTAATATAAGAAACTTATTCATATAAATTATATATAATAATCATTTTAATATGTCAATAAATAATTTAAGTTATTAAGACGGCATTATGGTGACATAATAAACTATATATTAAGGAGCCAATAAGAAGATATATAAACAATATTAAGAGGATTATTAATGTTTCATTAAAAACAATATTTAAGGAGATATTTAAGGAGATATTTAAGGAGATATTTAAGGAGATATTTAAAGATATCTCCTTAATAATTATGCGTTCTGTAAAAAAAATCCTGTATAATGTATATGTCAAAAGTCGGTCAAACAGTTCAAGGTTCAGAAAAAACTTTAAGAAACGGTGCCATTGGTGCGTCTGTCTGGGTAACCAAACAGGATGGTACATTAGGTAAGAGATTTAAAATCCATACTGGACCTAATGCCGCTAGAGCCGAGCCTGGATACCAGCGTGGAGAACAGAAACAAATTTCATTAGCACAAGCTAAAAGAGCTTATAACGATTACTATGCAGACACATCTCGTTGGACGACTGCCAAAGGACGCAAGACCGCTTTAACACGTGACAACAATTATACAAATAATGTTACTTTAACTTCAACATATGCTCGTAACCCAGGTAAATATGATTACCCTGGCGTTGATGATGGTGCTAAAAAGCCTAAACCACGCACTGAGGCCCAGAAAACAAAACTTCGTGAAAACCTAGTAAAAGCCCGTGCCGCTAAACAAAAAGGCGGATACCAACAGCACCAACAGAACCAACAGCACCAACAAGGTGGTTGGTGGTAAATATTTAAGTTAGTTAATTATTTTTTATTATTCATATTATTGAATAGTAAAAAACAGTAATGTAAAAAAATGATTGTTCTATAGATGGTATCTGATGACATCAGAATTTACATATGTTAAACAAACAAGGTTTCCAACGTGTTTATCCAAAGAGTACAATCCAAATTATAACGATAAATTTATTGAAAGTATGAAGCATATGGAAGAGTTATATTGGAAATACTTGGATAATTACAATACAATATATCCTGTAGACTATCCTAATCTTAATATTAATGATTTTATGAAAAAACTTGATACATCTCTGTCTAAATCATGTATCAAGAATTATATAGCAACGTATAGAAAATATAAAAAGACTTTACCTACGGCAGGTATTATATTATATTATTTTAATAAACATGATATATATTTTCCTGTTGTATGCATGACACGTGCGAGGTTATATAGTATGCCAAAGGGTAAACAAGATCATCCTTATGAACCTATAATGACAACAGCTGTTCGTGAATTTCATGAGGAAACAGGTATTAGTGTTGACGATATTATCAACTCTGACACTAAATCAATAATTATTAATAAAACGCGTTTTTATATAATTGAAACAGATAACATTATTTCATCTGTATATTCGCATAAAACCAATGAAATTAGTGATGTCAAATGGGTAAGTGTTTCCGAAGTTATATCAAATAAACATTTATATAGTAATCAAACACTGTCTAGTGCAACATGGCTTACAAATCACCTAGCCTAAATCAATTAATTCTACTGAACGTTTTGTTAACTTATCACATACTTTATTTATAGTAGGAATAGATACATTGCATCGAGATTGTATATCACTAGCTCTAATTGGAAGTCCAAATTCAGCTGCGACATAGCTAATACATCCAGCTATAATGCTGGAGTCAATATTATTTTCTAATATTCCCATTTTTTCTACTTTGTCAACGATATCAGCAACACGTGATTTATGTTCAATAGACATATTTAATGAATCGCAATATTCGTCGATATAATCTGCGTACTTAGTTACACGTACTTTTTGTTGACGCAATAATTTATTAAATATTGTTACACCTAAAGAAACATAACGTGTTTGAATATCGAATATATCCGCAACTTCTTGATAAGTTTTAGGTTTGTGATGGTCTTGAAAACTTATAAATAGTGCGGCTGCTTTTAATCCCTTATCATTCTTTGCGCGCTTCCTTTGCTGAGAAGTCTTTTCCATTTCCCTAATAATATTATGATAGATTTCCTGTGCATATTCAATTATAGATGATGGTATTCCTCGTTGTTTACATACATGTGATATATCATCTATTTTTGTTCTCATTGATCTTTCACTATGGGGAACACTATTCCAAATTAACGCACGACCTAAATCCTGTGTTAGTTTACCTTGATTTTTACCGCCTATACATGTACTCATAGACGATTCTGGTAATAATGCATTACGCGGTATATTACATCTACTCATATCATCTCCATTGGAATCATTACGCCAGTCAGGACGGTAATCAATATCAGTACCAACAGTAATTTTACAGTCCATACAGATATTATATGGTTCTTTAACCACTATATTATATCCATTACATACAGGACATAACATATTATCGTCAATATCTAATCTATGTTTGTCTTGTTTCATGTCTTGTTTCATTGTTTCCATTATCTTAAACATTTCTAATGTTTGAGACATTTCCATTATTATAATATATACACAATTCATTTTTTATAGTTTAAGATATTATACATATATCATTAATGTCTATGGAGGTTAAATCTATATTAACATGTATAGATTGTGGTAAAAAACTTAAAAATAAACAAAGTATGGAATATCATAAAAACCATTTAGTGTGCCGAAAGAGAATATGTAGTTTATGTGGAGATTCATTTAAATCCTCGTTAGGGTTAAGACAACATATAAACAAAAAGGTATGTGTTCCTGATGAAAAAATAAAAGTAAAAATAGTTGTAAAATCAACTTATCATTCATATACCTTACCACTAAAGGATATATCAAATAAAGATGTAATGCGTGTATCAAAATTATTGCATAAGGATAAAAATTTAGTGCATGTACTTTTTGACGATAACAATGATATGATTATTAGTTATATTACAATGGCATTAACATCTAAACATGCGGACCAATTTTGGTCCATTTATGTAAATAATCGCAGAGAACCATTTGTAACAATATATGAAAATAATGAGTGGTTATTAAGGGTTAAAGATGATGTTTATGATGAAATTATAAACTGGTCCTTAGATAAAATAGAAAAATATCTAAATGATAATTCCAGTTTTTTTGAGACATCTGATGGAAACAAATACTGGAATAAATTCCTATTTCACAAAGATAAAATATTTGATAACAAAACTCAACTTAGAAAGACTACTCGCATAAAATTACATTGCATGTTTATAAATCTTAAAAAACATATAATCGAAAAAGCTAAGACAACAGGTCTTAATTTAAAACCATAATTATGGTTTACTATTATTTATAAGAACACTATAAATCCATGATATACAGCCTTCAGCTGTACCTAATGCACGAATATCAGGGACACATCTATCCCAGTACACTATATTATCTAATTCTAGGTTAAGTATAGTTTTAATATAACTTATAAATTCAATAAATTCTTTGTTTTTTTCATCTTTTGTAGATTTCCGTTTTTTTCCCCTTGAATCAATACCTAAATAAAAATTAATCATATTGTTTATATGTTTAGTAATTTTACTGTATATTGGATTTATTGTAATATTACTTCCTGCGCTTACATTAAATGATTCCATACACGCATCAATAATATACATTCCAAATAATCCAATTTTTCTTATTTTAGGTATATTCCATGGTTTAGGGATCATCATAACGGCAACAGAGGAACATGTATTTTTATATAAAATACTATTATTATCAAGAGTTTCTATTTTAATGTCCATATTTTTAATGTCCATATTTTTAATATCCATATTTTTAATGTCCATATTTTTGTTTTAAATCAGTCAATTTATCTTTATATCTTCGAATAAGCATTACTAATACTCCATATGGAAATATAGATTGAGCACAATATCTATTTAAATATTGTTCAGGTGTCATTTTACATAATATACACCGCAACTCTTGTATTAATATACCCCGTACTTTTAATGAAAAGTTATTCATGTAATCATCATCAAAAACCATTAAATTATCAAATAATCCAGCATTTCTTAGCTCACAAACTGGGATCATTATTACTATTAACTATATTTCATTTTTAAAAATGAAATACAGTTAATAGTAATAATGACTCATATTAAACATAAATCTTTAGGTAAATTAGGATATACCGTACATATCAGTGAATTTGATAAAGATTTTATCAATGAAATTAAAAAGGATTGTACCGTAATCACTACAGTGCTTCCAGCATTTAGAGATTTACAAAAACCCAAGAAATATTTATTGTATTATATTTCTAAAGATAAATCCAATTTATATTTACCAAGGTATTATGCAATTAAAAAATTTGGTAATCCTAAATATGTTTCATTATCAAAGGGAATACCTATTGATGTTAAATGTAAATGCATACATGATCCTTTACCCTATCAAATAACTGCTACAACTAAATTAGATAAATTATTTGATATTAAATCACAAATTGGTTCAGGTGGAGTTTTATCATTACCCTGTGGATATGGTAAAACTTATTGTGCTATTAGAACTATATGTAAATTAGGATTATCTGGCCTTATTATAGTTCCGACAGAATGTCTTTTAGACCAATGGATTGAGGCTATCAAACTATTTGCTCCAGCTGCAAGAGTTGGACATATCCAATGTGATAGAGTATCTATAAAAGATAAAGATTTCGTTGTTGCCATGTTACATAGTGTATGTTTAAAAGACTATAATTCTGCTATCTTTGATCAGTTTGGTATTGTGGTATATGATGAATGTCATCACATCGCAAGCAAGACATTTTGTAAAAGTATGATGAAAATTCGTACTAAATTTACTCTAGGATTATCTGCTACACCTACACGTAGAGACGGTTTATCTCCTGTATTTTATAATTTTATTGGTCCTTTATTTCATACAGAGAAACGTAGTGGCAGTAACCGTATAATTATAAAAAAAATAGATTTGTATAGTAACAGTGAAAATTATCAAATATTGCGGATGAAAAATGGTACAAAAAATACAGCTGGAATGATAACCGCCGTTAGTTTGCTAGAAGAACGCAATCAATTAATTATATATACATTACGTGAACTTATTCAACAAGGCAGAAAAATCTTATTGATTAGTGGCAGAAAAAAACAATTACATGATTTAAAAGATATGTTAGATACAGAAGGAATAAAAGATCCAGTGACTGGAAAATATATTACATATGGATTTTATTATGGAAAAAAAGGTATGTCTCGAAAAAATCATAAAATATTATTGGCAAAAAGCGCTAAATGTAACATCGTTCTTGGTATAGATGTTCTTGCTAAAGAAGGACTGGATATACCTGACCGTAATACTCTTGTATGGGGAACCCCTCCAGGTATGGACGTAATACAACCGGTTGGTAGAATTCTTCGAAAATACCATACTGACTTAAACCCAGTTGTTGTTGATTTTGTTGACCATACTGGTAATTTTGTCAATCATAGCCGTGAGCGAAATAAATGGTTTAAAGAAGAAGAATACATAATTCATCAACATAAGGTTGAATTGTTAGGAAATCCAGAGTTATGGAAACTGGACACTATGTCTTATTTAATAAGACAACCAACTAAAAAGCAAATGACAGAAAATAAAGTTATAGATGATAAAGAAAAAGATGAGCCAAAAAAAGAAGAAGTGATAGAACCCGATTTTGACGATTGTATGTTAGAAGATGAAGAGGGCGTTAAACCTAAGCCTAAACTTAAACCTAAACCTAAAATCATCACTAAACCTAAAAAATATAAACCAAAACAGTCTGCTCTCGATACATGTCTATTAAATACAACAATGCCCACAATGCGGAATAAACCAATTAAAAAACCGACATCTGAACCTAATTTTGATATATGTATCCTATAAATTACCAAATATTCATTTTATGATCTTTTGCTAAATACATTCCATCACCTTCTTTCACATTATATGTCTCATAAAACTCTTCTATATGCGCCAAAGCGCCATTAATACGTGCTGTAGCCGGGGAATGAGGATCAATCTTAAGAAGTTTCATTGCATATTCTTTTTTCTTATATTCATACACCATATTTTAGCATATGCATGGAAAAATTTATTATATTGATCTTCTCCTTTATCTTTTCCATAATATAATCTAAGAGCTCTTAATGCTAGTTTTAATCCACCTATATCTGCTATATTTTCTCCTAATGTTAACTCCCCATTAATTTTACTATCATACACTTTCAATGTGTCATAATGTTTCTGTACGATTTTTGCTCTCTTTGAAAATTCAGTACAATCTTTTGTGGACCACCATTCTTTTAATTCACCTTTTTTGTTGTATTTTCTGCCCTGATCATCAAAGCCATGAGACATCTCATGTCCAATTACAACACCAATAGATCCTAAATTTTCTGCCATAGATTCGTGTCCAAAGAAAGGCTTTTGTAATATTCCGGCTGGAAATACTATTTCGTTCTGTGTAGGATTGTAATAAGCATTTACTGTTTGAGGAGACATATGTCATAATTCTTTATCTACCTTTTCATATAACTTATTACATTCCATATATTTCCAGTCCCATTGTGACCATTGTTTAAATATCACGGTCATATCATTATTTAGACCGTCTGGCCACAGTCCTTCTATACTATGATATTTCGAAGGAACTCCTACTTTGGGAACAAAAGTATCTAGTTTAAGTAGTGCTACAGTTTTTGTAACATCCGACATCCAATCAATATTTTGTAATGTTTCTCGTAGAGATTTTATTAATAAATCTATCATTTCCTGACATTGCTGTTGTTTAATAAGTGGAAAATGACGTGCTACATATAATTTACCAACTTCATCACCTAAAAATGTTTCACAACGCGATAACGCTCTTTTCCACAAATCATCAAGTTTCTTTTGGCCATCTAACTGTTTCTCATAAAAATCGAAATTTAAATTTACTATTGTTGATGTTTGATAAGGTGCATAAGTGCACAATACTGCAAATTTTAAATGTTGTTGTAACACACATAATTCAGTACTATTTATAAAATCTTGAAGAGATTCCATTAGATTTGGATTTTGAATTATAACATCATTCATAACAGGCAAATTCAACGAAGCATAAAATAATGGACAATAATTACATACCGTATCCCAATTCTTCTTATTGTATGTATTGTCTACATCACGACTATGTACTTGACTGAGATGAAATTCTGCTTTTTTACATTCAAATTTAAATAAAGCCTCTGGTTCTATTTCCCTGCATTATACGCTTGAAACATATTTCTCATAAACTTCTTGTATGGTTCATGAATTTCTGGTTTATCAGTCTAATAAGATTTGTCTGGTAGTCCTAGACCTGATTGAACAATATGAGGAATATTGTAGTCTGGATTTTTATCATCATTATTCTTAAACATATGGAATAATGCACTGACACCCATTGGTAATAATGAACCAGCAACAGACCAATAATCCTTCATATTGCTTATTTTATCTATAGAATTCAATATATTATAGATCTCAGGTGATACTGCATCTGGAATATTTAGTGATTTTTTATACAATTGTCCAACTAATCCAGTATCTTCCTCACATATTAATTTCAGACGACCTAAATTGTCTTCTATTAAAGTATTAAAAGAACCCCATCTCACCTGATCGTCTGGTATTGGGTTATTATTTTCCACCCCTGATTAACATATGAATCAAAGTCTTGTGTTGCGTCATGTTGCTCTATTTTTAATGACATATTTTAATTTAAATATATGGTTTAAGTCATTATATATTAAATTAATTATAGTCTAAACGGACAATGAATTAAAATAATGAAATACTCTGTAGCAATATTATTTAAGATCAAAAAAGTTAGAGCAAAAACAAAATCCAAATCTCCTATATCATCAGACGAGGAACTTTAATTAACTGTTAAAATTACTAATTTAGATGGTTATGATTTTTTTGAATAGTTAAATAAAGTAGCCCAAAAAAAAGTGCAACAAATACCTTAAAGCTATTTGTTGCACTTTTTTTGTACGTTAGTAACAGTATTAGTTATAACTAATACTTACCGATTAGCAGAGCTAACAGATTGTATTTTTTTCAATCTATAAATCAATGGTATGCTCTTATGTTCTATTTTTAGTTTGCATTCCTGAAATACTACACGTTCAGTATCTGATATACCTGCTTGTATGAATGCTATACTATCAATTTCCAACATAGTTTCATACATACGAATTAATGCCTCCATGTCGTCAAGAGGTACCACTAGTTCTTCTATTTCTTCCTCAGTTAATTCAGGTTTTATGCTTTCGCAACATATAGCACATTTGCTTAGTCTATGCGAACATGGTTTACAATATTGTCCAGAACAGCATCCTAGATTTACCACCTTATGTATGCTTGGAATTGCTTCTATGCAGACAGATACAGCACTTAATTTCAGGTTCAACCGTTATAGGGGTATCCTCGCCACAATAGTGATGACACTGCTCATGGGATGTGATATCCCTTAGACGATATACTCCTGGAAAGCTACCGTATCCCCTATTGATGTGGAATTTAGGTACGCCTAAGTGAGCAGCTATCTGACATGATTTGCGTCCCGGGTTAGCCTTAATGTAATCAGTTATATTGATGACGATTATCTAAAAAGAGGAACCTTTAAAAACCCGTGATATTGTTCCTCATCAATATTTTCGAATGATATATACGAATTCGACAGGTGGTATGGAATTAAATATACCTTTATTTATTTTACCATCGCCAAGAGATTTAACAGTACGTATAGTAGGAACTACGTCCAGTTTTAATATAATAAGTAACTCTGAATATAGATTTCCTCGGTATATATTCATATACCAAGATGATAAATTACATGAAACATATTCATATGATAAAATGGGCGTTAGTATCTATGTATTTGAAGAACTATATAAAAACGTCATGTCTAAAAAAAATAATGCATTGGTTGTAGACACAATTGAAAAAAATTCTATTATTAGGAGCCGATTTTAAACTAAATAATTTAAACCCATTATTTTTAGACGTAATTATATGATTAATACAAAGTCCTTATTTAAATTAACTCGAGCCTAAATGGACGACGAATTAAAGCAAAATACCTCTTGTTGCGTACTATTTTAATTGAGTCATCACATGTCATTCCAATATGTTGTAAATAATATACAACAACTGTTGCAGAACGATGTAATCCACAATCACAATGAATCAATACGTTATTATGATTACGTATTGTATCCTTTATATGTTTTATTATAGCTGGTTTCATAACATCCAATGCATTTTGTGAAGTATTATGGTCATTTATAGCATAAATATAATGTTTTGTGACTACATTTGTTAGATTATATTCATATGCCTTATCTGTCATCGAAATAACAGTATGTATATTATGTTTTTTTAAATATTTGGATTCTATTCCCCTGATAGAACCCAAATATAATTGATCTGTTATTTTATCTATAGGATTAGTAACATAATTTGCAATATTTTTAATAAGTGCCGCCATTATAAATTAATAAAACAATATTAGTTTAAGTAAATTACGTGGCACATACATATAATAAAAAACATTCTTGTTCATACATGTCATATATGGCTTTATCTATATACGTTCTCACATTTAAAATCTTATGAGCATATTTATATGCATAAATGGTAAGGGAATATCCCTTTAAATAATCTACTATTTCCTCTCCTTTTGCAACGTTCGAAATTATAGAATCATATGATTCCATATGACCATTAACATAATCTGATAAAATTATGTTAATACATCATTTATAACTAAATAATCGATTGGTTAATCATTTAGAACATTTAGCGTTGTATCTTGAATTGAGTACCCTTCTTTTTAAACCAGTAATATAATAATTCATTCATAATACACTTAGTCATAATATGTTTTGAATACAAATTGTATTCATTATGAAATGAATATTAATAGCCTTAGTAACAATAAAGGCATATTAATTAGTATTAATATTAATCATATATATATATGATTAATATTATTAAGAGTCTTAGTAATAATAAAGAAATATTAATACGCTAATTAATATTAGTAGTTATAGTTATAGTAAGTTTACTATATACTGAAATGACAATACCTGATATGGTGGGTGGCAGGAGAAGACGTGTACCGAAACGCAAGCGTAAAAAATTCAACGGGAATTGGACTCTATATGATGTTAACAAGGATAAATATACAGATATAACTGTAAAAAATAATAAATTTAATAATTTCAAGATAAGATATATTAGGGGGCAACACAATAAGTATTTTTTACTTCATTTAATAAAGAGTATTTCGTATACACTCGAAAAGGATGAAATTGATGAAGTTGGTATACGGAACCTGGAATGGAAGAAAACAAACGATAAAGGATCGTTACTTAAATGGAAATTTCTTCCTGTGACACAACCAACAGAAGCAGAAAAACAAGCAACAGAAAAACAAGCAGCAGAAAAACAAGCAGCAGAAAAACAAGCAGCAGAAAAACAAGCAGCAGAAAAACAAGCAACAGAAAAACAAGCATTAGCAGAAAAACAAGCATTAGCAGAAAAACAAGCATTAGCAGAAAAACAAGCATTAGCAGAAAAACAAGCATTAGCAGAAAAACAAGCATTAGCAGAAAAACAAGCAGCAGAAAAACAAGAATTAGCTGTTGTTGATACTTTCAACTTAAACGATTTTGAAAAAACAATGTTAAATGCACATAATGAGAAACGTGCCTTACATGAGGACACTCCCCCATTAAGTTGGGCTTCTACTTTAGTAGAAGATGCCAAATCATGGGCTGTCCACTTAGCTGATAATGACATACTAGCACATAACCCTAACCTTAATAGCGTAAAAATAGGTGAAAATATATATTCTTTAGATTTGGGTAGACCTGCCTGGGGTAAGTTAGCAAAGCAGCCATCAGACCAAACTATAACGGATACTGCATCTAAAGCAATAAATATGTTTTATAATGAAGAAAAACTCTATAATAAAGAGGATTATAATTTGGGGACAATGGGGCATTTCACACAATTAGTGTGGCGAAACACAACCAAACTTGGTTGTGCATGGGGTTGGAATCCATATTACAACAAGATTATAATTGTATGTAGATATGATCCGATAGGTAATTGGAATACTGGTACAGCTGGAGTCTTGTCGCAAAATGTGAAAAATCTTAAAGAGGGTTTTACATCACATATTCAAGCAGACAATTTTAAAAATTATGCTGCATGGCCGTGGAAGTGATATTAGTCAGTTATTCTCTTTTAACCACAGATATTGTTCATGGGGTACATTATGATAAGGATAATCACATAAAGATTTATAATTGCTTCCTGTCCAAGCATATAAAACATCCCCAAGCGTATTCCATATTTTTCTGTATTCAGACTTATTAAGTTTTAACTCCAACTCTAAGCATTTATATGGTTCTATAAAAAGAATATTCTCTTTATATAAAATTCTTAATGACTTTCTCATATATTTTTAATATATAAATGTACTTTTTTAAATCATTACGTAATAAATTACAATTAACAGAGTAATGATGAAGGATACTAATAAAATAATGTAAACTAAATTTTACTGTAAAATTTAGTGATGTTAGATTGTATGGTGATCTCATATCAATGTTCTTTATTTCAGCCTTTGTTATTTTGTTGAAATAAAATGACTCCATATAATATTATATATGAACAGTCTCGTAAATGATGCTCCTGTTTGCTACATTAAAGAATACCTAAATGAGAAAGAACAATAGCTCATTCATAATGAGCTATCAGATCTACCTTTTGATTACCATGAAACACGTGGTCATGTTTTAGCCAGAAAGACATTAGTCATGGTATCATCAGAAGAAATGAAAAAAAATATACCTACCTACTGGGGAGATAATGTTTGCAAATTTACACCACTCACTGGTCGAAGAGTTACGAAAAAGACTTTCCATTGAACATAAGTTTGAATACAATATTGTATTGCTCAATATGTACAATAATGGCAGTAAAAACATTAATTGGAATTGTGATAGGGAGGAACAGGGTTCTACTTTAAATATATCAAGTATTTCGATTGGTGCTAAAAGACTATTTAAGTTCAAATCTAAAACAACTGATGAAAAAACAAACATTATTTTGGAATCAGGTTCATTACTGCTTATGTCCGATCCATGTCAGGATACGTACCTGCACAAGCTACCTAAAGACAATTCTAAAATAGTTAGAATGAATCTAACATTCAGAAAGTTTACCACACATAGCACTTAAATTTAATATCTTTTCTGTATTATTATTTATCTTTGTATAATTTAGAATTTTATCATCTTCATCAGAATTTTATCATCTCCATTAAAAGTAGTACAATTAATCTTAATTAAATTTTGTAGAAAAATGAAGTCTCTGAAACATTTATTGATGGATCTAATTCATAATGTTATAAAAAAAGAAAATGTATTAAACCCCGAAGATATCCAGTCTTTACAAGATTATGCTAATAAAGTTGCATTTACAGTACCTTCATTTGTATATAATCGAAAAAAACAGGAAGATGTTTTAGATACACAGGTAAGAAAATCTAAAACAATTTCTGTTGATGATCCAGAAATTCTCCAATTCGTGAAAGAATGTGTATTGCCTTCGATAGAAGGAGAAAATTTAGTACTTAAACTCGCTCGTGACCATGTTACATTTATTAAATATGAAGAAGGAGGCTTTTTTGACTGGCATCAGGACCATGAAAAATACATAATTAATGAACGTCGTAAATGGTTAGAGATGCATCTTCTTATATGTCTTACAGCTCCAACCGGTGGTGGAGAATTATCTGTCGAGTTTAACAAAGATAATATTAAACAGTATCCTCTAAAGGTTAACGAATGTATCATATTTGATAAGAATATGAAACATAAGGGAGATATTGTTACAAGTGGTAATAAAATCATTATGACTGTTGACGTTCTAGTAAGTACAACTGAAGTACTTGATAAAACATATGATATCGATCCAGAAATGGCTCCAATTATAAATATAGGTTGTGTTTCCCATAATCATAATACTATTATGAAATATTTAAAGTTTAATACGTTACCTGTTTTTGGTATGATTCTAAGCAATGGTGATATAAAACAACAGATTATATATGATTCAAAAGGATTATTTAATATACAAATATTAAATAACTATAATAAAGATTATATTAAATGAACACGCGGAGATAAAATAATCGATGATTTTATACACCCTGACGATGCAATAAACGATGCGATAACTTTATTCGCTAAAAAAAATAGAAAGAATTTAAATAAATATAGCATATTAACACACACTCTAGGACAAACATGTTTTGACATTATAAAAGGTGCTATTAATTTTACTATATTTAATGAAGAAGAACCAATACCAAAACACATATCACCTGAATACATTTATGACCTTAGGGTTATCCATCGTCCACCAAAGATACAAACATTAGGATATACATATCATTGCAATGAGCCCAGTTATAGCGAAACTAAAATATCATCATTAATTGGTTTTATTGTATGAATCTTGAATATCAAGAATGTCCAAAATTACCTAAATAACATCCGGTATTATTATTTATAATAATCTTTTTTATTTCTATTTCATACTTATTTCCTCTTAATTCTATTGTATTTGACAATTTAGCCAATTTATCTTCTATATCGTATAAATTGTCCAAAATATGTTCTAAGTCATGATTATAATTTATATCCAATATATGTTCTAATACACCATCATAATCCAAATCCATTAAATATTTAATTGTATATTTTATTGCATCTTCCTTTGATTTAACTATATTTAATTCAACTGTTGATGAAGCATAGCTTGTTTCAGTGTCATTGCATTTAATACTAACGAGATAAAATTCAGAGTCTGTATTTTGTTGCATGTATTATTATTATATAATACATTTTAGTCAAAGTATTAGTAAACAATTAAAGAATATGTTGAACTTCAATATATTTTTGTTGGATGTATTGAAGTTCAAGAGTAATTTAAAAGTTACCTATAACTTTTAATAAATTCTAATTCGGCTTTTGCTGCCTTGTAATTTTTTTTAGCAAGTTTGTAAGCAGGCATTACTACATTTTTGAATATTGTATAGTTTGGTTCGTTATTAACTGCTTTTCTTGCTTGTCGTACTACTTTTAGTGCATTTTTTATTGCTAGATCATATTGCAAATTAGTTAAATATGATGGTGGTGGTGGATGGATAGAAACAGATAATCTGTTATATGTATTTAAATCAAATTCCCCCCTGTAGCTGTAAATTATATATATAATTGATATTATTTATGTATTAACCGAAAGCCAATGAAGGATTTTACCTACATTAGGTGTTCCTAAACCAGTTACTGGGTCCCATCCTTTAGAAGCCAGATATCCATAATCAGAACCTCCGTCTGGACGTCTGCTACAACATGTACTTTCAGTACACCAATTATTACCAGTAGTAATATCATTAAACGTAGAAGGATCGTCTTGCCACATAGCATATAACAATGGTGCTACCAACCCTACTTTTGGTCTTCCTCTATTTTCTTGAAACTGATTGACTAGGGACAGAATACTTGCAAATAAAGGACTTGAACAACTAGTGCCATCTACTGGTTGTAAATCCCCTTGTAGAATAACTGGACAATTATGTCCAATTGCAGCCACGTCAGGACCTCCGCGACTATTTGAATTAAATTGATGTGGTTGCGGCAATGGCAATTTTTTAGAGAAATACCCTTTTATTGCCTCATCTTGCCAAACTGGCCTCTCTTCGCCAAAAAATTCAGCAAATCCACCTCCTGCGGTCCAGCCTACATTGTCAAAATTAACAGTTTCTTCAACTGACCCATTGGCACAGTTGCCTTGTTTACATAATGGTGTATCTGTTTGATTAACGGTAGTATTACTTTCAACAATATATGTACCACCTACTGATACAACCCATGGAGAAGCTCCAGGAAATGCAGCAATAATAGTCCTATTAGAATATCCATTAGTATTTTGACCAGAACAATCTTCATCGGACCGACCGGGAGCTCCACTATCGCCGCTAGATACTACCATAGTAACACCCCTGGCAGCGATAAGCATATACATATTATTTACCTGTTCTACATATTGCGAAGAAGTCTCGTTAGTACAATTATGTATAGTACACTGACGGTCAATAGCCCATCCCCAACTATGACTAACAATATTAGGTACATTATCTAGAAGTAAAAATTCTGCTGCCCAACTGTACAACCAATTACTTGAACTAATATACCACAATGAGTTATTAGATGCAATTTGGGCACCCATTTGCAAATCTAAAGCAGTTTCAGTATCAGAATAATTATTTAAACCAATACTATGGTTTTTCATTACGGGTTTACTCGGTACACCATTTAGCTTTTGACCAGCAACTAAATCACTGTTGCTATATCCACTTAAATTCATGTACTCTGCTACACCGACACTTTGTGTATGGCAGTCAAGTTGATTATTCTTAGAAATGTTATAAAGACGAAGGAGAACTTCCCGTCCTACATACCCAGAGTCTGCTACAGTATTTTCTTTAATTATATGCTTTGAATATGTCTTATGGGTTACGCCTTCAATGAATGAAACATATTCTTTAATATCATAAGGTAAAAACGAATCATACTGTCCTGTACATTTAAGATAAATTGCCTTATCAATACAATGAATATTTGACTTTTTGTAATAATTAATAACAATATATGTATTTTTGGGTCTAACTACGGATAAAATTCTACTTTTTGACATATATTTTCCATAGTTAGGACTTGAAAAATTTGATACATCATGTACATGATTTCTAATTCTATTTAAACCGTGTATGTCTAATTTTAAAGCGACATTAAAATTAGACTGTGATGCTGTAGTACTGGCGCAAATTAAACTAATAAAAAGACTACTAAGTTTGTTCATTAAATCAATCTATGTTTTCAATTTTTATTTTTAATAAATGAAAATGTATAATGTATAATTTATAATTTATAATGTCTAAAGAAAAAATTTGGGTTGGAACTATCTATGATATTTGTCATCAAGAGGTGTATTTTTCTGGTGCCTATAAAACTAAAACGGACGCTGTTGTCGATCTTTCTCTTAGATTTTTTGACACAGCTGAATGGTACTTAATTAATAATTCATATAATAAGAAAGAACAATATGACCCTGATTGGTTAGCGTCCTCTTTACGTATTGCTAATAAAAACGCAACATATACAGACTTATGTGAATTAATTGAAATAATCGAGGAAGGGGATCATTTATATCGTCTTATTCTTTCAGAATATACTAATCCTTATTACACGTAAAGTGTTAATTTTAGATAATTATTTTGATATATATGTTATAATGGCTAGTATTGGAGAAGTATATGGTTCTAATTTTCAACAACAAGCATCATTAGATAAGGCATTACATGCATCAAATATTTTTGCGCAAAATATTGCACATAAACAATTTAACTTCCGTAATAACTCTGAATCTATGTGGAATGGAAACAATATGAAACCTGAAATTATTAATGCATTAAAGAAACAAGTAAATACTAACAAACAAAGTATGGAAGTCGTTCATATATCCAAAACATCAGATATGATAAATAGTTTTCCTTATCTTATTAATGGAGCAGTAGAATACTTTGTTATTATAGACACCGAACATGCCGATAAAGGTAAAACTCAAGTATATTCCATATACTTGACACCAAATATAATGACAGCATATTAAATTACATTGTATTATATTTCCATCTTGCCATTGAATAAATCCTATTTGGTGTACTTCTACTAGGAGTACTTATATTTGACGTACTTATATTTGACGTACTTATATTTGACGTACTTATATTTGACGTAATCCTAGTAGGAGTACTCCTATTTGGTGTAATCCTGTCAGACGTACTTCTACTAGACGTTTCTGTTTCTTTATTTTCGTCAACATTTTTAGGTGACATTGATACATAACATAAACCATCCCGCGTATGCATATCAACCGAAACTCCTTGTTTTTCTATCTCATTAACGAATTCATGTATGAATTTTTTATCGTATGTACATGAACTTTTTCGTTCGCCTATATTGGTTATTTGTCTTGCAAGTTGTTGAGTATTAAATTCCATTATATATTTTCTATTAACTTTTTATCAGAATTTAAATTTTGTTTAGACCCATTACAACAACATAAGCATTTAATACATTCTATAATACATTTCAATATACTATAAATACAACTACATGTTTGCGAACAACAACATAGTAAACTTATTGCTATAAATAATACAATAAGAATACCTATACCTATCAACCAGTGTCCTGTATCTATCATTAAAAATAGTTATCAATCATTTTGTATAAACCAATGATGCTAATACATCTCCGTCTGTACCCATGCTTGTATCAATTGTACCTACATTCTCGGTTACTCTTATCTGTAGTCCGTTATGCATTATAATTCCCCGGTCTCCAAATTCTCTGCTTTCTGTATTAAAAGTAGTTAATGGTATTGTGATTTTAGGGGTATGAATATTTGTATTTATAGTCCCAGATATATCATATACTTTGATATATCTATTAGCATCAATAAACTTTGTACCATATACAGAATGTAGCTTGAGTTTACCTGTTTCAATAACATTCGCTATGGATATATCTATACTTTCCCATATATTGGTAATCTCTTCTAATATCATATCGTTTTGGTGAAAATATGTTTGGATACGTATATCATTATTACCAGAATATGTGTTAATAAATTTTGTTTTGTACCATTTTGCCTTAACAATGGTATTTTTGAACATATTACTATTTACTGACATATCAGTAGCAGGATAATCATAATTATCTATAATATCCCATGTAGAACAATCCATTGATTGTTGCATACTAAGAGTTCCTGACTGAGTTGCGGATAATAATGTTCTAACTGTTCCATATCCATCAATATTAGTTGCAGTACCCTCAAAAATATGTGGAGTGCTATTAGCATCAGTGTAATCTGCTGATGAATCTAATAATTGAATAATAATTGTATTACCATCAGACTCCATATAAATGTAGCGTGCCAAAAAAAAATGAAAATGTAATTATAATATAATGAATGTTGCTACTGATTCATATGACTGGAATAAAAATACTTGGTCTCTTATAGATAGTTACTTTCAAGATAAAAGTCAACTTGTTAAGGAACAGATTAATTCCTATAATGACTTTATTAATAATTGGTTACCTACATTTTTACAACAAAATCGTATAGTTGTAAGCAATAATTCTCGTGAACTTAAATTTGAAATAATTAATTGTTCTATCTGTAAACCGGCACGTTATGTAAATCGACAAGGTAAAAGACCATTAACTCCAGCTGATGCACGCAATAATGATTATAACTATATGGCTCGATTGTATGTCGATTTTCGAATTACGGACACAGACAACAACAGAGATACTAAAGTTGAAGAATTTATTGAAACTAAAGTATGTATTGGTGGTATACCAGCTATGGTACGTTCAAGTGTATGTCATTTAAATGGTCGTAGCCCAGGTGAAGCTTCAACCTTGGGGGAATGTCCATTTGATTTAGGTGGTTATTTCATAATACATGGAGGAGAACGTGCTATAATTGCACAAGAACGTCCAAAAGAGAATGATATTTTTGTATTTTCGGAGGCAAATGCATCAAGCAGTAAAGATTTAATCAGGGCTGAAATTAAAAGTACTATCGACCAAAGATATTTTCCCGTTCGTCTATGTTCAATTAGACTATCTAAAGAACTTACACTAAGAGTATATGTACCTTATAATCGTCGCCCTATTCCTATTGGAATAATATTTAAAGCATTTGGTGCTATTACTGATAAGGAAATTCAGGAATGTCTTATTGATATTGATGATAAAAGTAATGAAGATTTTGTTAATATTGTTGCTAATTCTATACGTGAAAGTAGTATGGTATTAACACAAGAAGATGCAATTATGGCGGTTGCAAACAGTATCAATATTAACATCAATCCAGAAGATTTCAGCTCTACTGATGTTTCTGATGAAATAAAGACAAACTTTAGAAAAAAATATGCCAAAGACATGCTTAATAGAGATTTCCTAGCTCATGTTGGTAATTCACCTGTTAAAAAATTACGATTCATGTCCCGTATGGTAAGAGAATTACTCAATGCATACAGAGACCCCAGACTATTAACAGATCGTGATAGTTTGTTATCTAAAAGATTGGATCTTTCAGGACCATTGTTATCACAAATTTTTAGAACTCAATTCTTGCAATTGATACGTGATATTAAACATCAATTTGGTCGAATAATGACAAATTGTACACAAGAACAAATAATTGGAATAAGTAGAGCTCATGAAATTCGCCGTATAATACAAAAAAATTCGGTTGAAAAGAAACTAACACATGCACTCAGTACAGGAAACTGGCAAACTAGTCGCAACAGTAATAATAGCAATTCTAAGAAAGGAGTTGCACAGGTTTTACAAAGGCTTAGTTATCCAGGTTACTTATCACATTTATGTAGAATAAACTCACCATTGGACAGTAATGGCAGTAAAAATGTATTACCTCGTAAACTACATGGTACACAAATTCCTAAAATATGTCCTGCCGAGACTCCTGAAGGAGCACAAGTAGGAATAGTAAAAAATAAAGCAATGTTGCTAACGGTTACTATTGAAACAAGTTCAGCTCCAGCAATGTATTGTATTAAAAAACTAGGTCTTATTGATATTATGACCACAAGTCCAACCCAGATTCATAGAATGACACAAGTTATCATAAATGGGGATTTGGTTGGACTAATAAGTTCTGCAAGAGAAACACAACGTATTCTTAAAACAATGAGATATTTTAAATTAACAGGAACAATTAATAAAACGGTATCTATCTCATGGCAATCAGATTTCAATACATTAAAGATTTTAACCGATGGTGGTAGATACACTGTCCCTTATTACCGTATTGACGAAGATAATCATTTTGTTGTTGATAACTGGATTAAAGCCAATCGAAATCTAGGAACAGAACTAGATATGGATTTTAATAAACTTACATCTTGTATGCCAACAGATTTATTAGATTCACTCGATGAAGATGATGTTGCGCCTTTTAACGCAATTAAAGATAAAGGTGAATTTAATCTCAAAATGATACGCCAAGCGCCAATTGAATATCTGGACACTGACGAGGATTCTACATCTATTATAGCTGATACTCCAGAAAAATTATATAACGCACAAACTTTTCGTATAGGAGCTAATAATGATTATTATGGCCATCTTACACAATCCGTTAAATCTTTAACAAATAAAACTGATAAAGGTCCAAATACTGACATTTTAGATGAAATATATAAACATGTCAATAAATCAATAAGGGACATCCTAGAGTCTCTTATCATTGAAGTAGATGTTATAGACCCAAAAACACGATACATAATTCTTAAATTAAATAAAGAATTATCTGAGGGCTCACAACAGGTGGCTATAATAAATATAAATAGACATATATCAGGTAATTTTACTCGTTATACACATTGTTTGCTGCATCCCGCACAAATTCACGGTGTTATCGGAATGAATATTCCGTTTAGCGACCACAATCCTTCGCCCCGTAATTGCTATCAGAGTTCTATGGGTAAACAAGCTCTTGGGATTTTTGCATCAAATTATGATTTGAGATGGGATACAATGGCTAATATTATGACATATCCACAACGTCCTGTAACACAAACACGAACAGCAAAATATGTAGGATTGGACAAACTATTCCATGGTTATAATAACATGCACTGTATTTCTACTTATTCTGGTTATAATCAAGAAGATTCACTCGTAGGTAGTCTAGATTCCGCTAAACGTGGAGCACATAATAGTCTATATTACCGTACATACACAGCACAATTACGTCGTATATCAGATGATGGTGATGGCGCAGAAACATTCCAAATACCCCCAACAGATGGCACTATTGGTAGACGACAGGGTAACGATGGTTCTGACCGATATCATGCTATTGTTCCATCTAGTAAAAAGAACGGAAAGACCATGGCACCAGAACTCCCTTTATTAGGGTCTATTCTTGTTTCAGGTGACGTGATTATACCTAAAACAAAAAATATTCATCGCAATGATGTAGTTTTGCATAGTGATAACTCTGTTACGGTAAGAGCTTCTGAAGGGGGTATGGTTGATGCTATTATTCCAAGTGAAGAATATCCAAATGATGAAAACGAGGATGGTTATAAAATAATAAAAATTAGGTTAGTACAATTACGGCAACCTGTCTTAGGTGATAAGTTTGCATCAATGTCTGCCCAGAAGGGAACGTTAGGTATTCAATTTAATAGTGCTGACCTTATAAAATCAACTAGTTCAGGAAAACCTGATACTATTATGAATCCTCATGCCGTACCATCACGGATGACACTAGGGCAATTATTTTCTGCACATTGTTCTCTATATGGTCTTCTTACAGGTAGATTTATGGATTCTACACCATTTACCGAATTTAATATTAATGATATTAGTGCAAAACTAAGAAAACTTGGATATGATGACGGAGGTGAACAATTAATGTATAATGGATTCACCGGAGATGTAATAGGAATAGCATTTTATGGCCCTACATACTACCAACGATTAAAACATATGGTTCAAGATAAAATGCATGCCCGTGATACAGGTCCAATACAGTCTCTTACACGTCAACCAGCGGAAGGCCGTGCTCGTGGCGGTGGCCTGCGTATAGGTGAGATGGAACGTGATGCATTAATTGCGTATGGTCTAACATCCTTTTTAAGAGAAAAATTCTGTGAAGCATCTGATATTTTCGAGTTCTATGTATCACCTGAAAAACAAACAGTTATATCAGCTAATCCAAAACACGGTATATATAAATATGGTATGGATAAAGCATATTCTGATGGAGTAAAACGTGTAATTATGCCATATGCGACAGATTTGTTCCGTAAAGAACTTATGCAAAGTATGGTAAAAATGATATACACTTTCCAATGATTTTACAGTCATTAATAAACAAATATAATATGTGTTTGTCTTTATACTTCTGATGAACATTTTTGTCCTTTGATACATTGAACCATGGATTTGCTTCAATGTATATGGAATTATATTTATATAAATATATTACTGAAGGAGATACTTCATTTCCAGACCCATCTAATTCTTTACCAATAAACGTTACCAGTCTGGATGAACTTATCGAATATGGTGCAAGTATACTTAATGCTGTTGATGACGAAGCGGTAGTTGCCAAAATGGAATATTTTGGCGTGAATTTTGATGATCCCTCCGAAAATTGGGAAGACTCGGAAAACTTTAAAGTATTGGTAGATCAAGCCACTGCGTCTCTTTCGACTATATGGCGTGAATTGATATCAAAGATTATTCCTTTGCAATATGGTCGTTATATGGATGATTTGGAAAACAACTTAATAGACATGATGATTAAATCTGGTAAAATAAGTGAGATTACATCATGGGACTTAGCGAAAAAGATGCGTCCGAAAAATAATCTGTCATTGATGAAGACCATGTGATTGAATCATGTAATTGGTTAAAATGTTCAATTTTATAACAAAGTAAATAATGCGTAAAGAATATTAAGCTTTATCCCAATTATCCTGATCGAAAACTTCTACACCTTCTGAACCATCATATTCATTCATTTTCCACAAACTTCCAATAGGGACTGTATATAACACCCACTCCTTAGGCCTATCAAACGTTCTACCATAGGGTAAGCCCCCAAAAGAAGTTGTAATCGGTTGCATATAGTCTTCGTATTTAATCTCACCCATTGTACCGGGTTTACCTATAGCATATGCAATAATCCTACTATCTGTGGCTGCTTGAAGTTGGTTTTTACCACGTTCGGCAGACCATGAAGCTCCATAACCACATGATACTAAGACTATAAGGTAGTGTTTGCCTTCATATGTAACTTCTATTCTTGAATAGCCATGTTGTGTTTTTACTAAGTTTGGTTTAAGAGAAACATCCTCGAGTTTGGTTTAAGAGAAACATCCTCGAGTTTACCTTCAAAAGAAAGTTCAGGTAGTTGATAATCCATAATATGTCAAAATAATCCAATCAATTTTTCATCTAAGTTCTTAATGGAGGACTTTTCCAATAAACTCTGGGTGCGCGGGGAATGGGCCGGCGCTCCCACCACAGAGTTCTTTGGAATGGTTTGTGTTCCATCTTCCATGCGATGTCGATTTTCATTCAGATACCAAATCTCATTCCACATATCCATTAGAGAAGGTAAGACGAACTTTAATGATATTAAAGGAATAGGGGGAATGGACTATTAATTGTTCTTTAATTATGTCAGGGGATCACAGTTGTGGATTTATAGTTGGTGATTTAGCAGTCAGGAAAAAATTAGCAGAACTTCTTAACTTACCTAAAAAGAGTTTAACAGATACAAAAAAAACTTGTATTTAGTTTGCCATAAAATAAAAGAAAAAGGTATCATATTTTCTAAACTCTGGAATGCTACATGAAATTAGTCAAAAATTAAACGGGGTCGTCTAATGCGATAGATTCTATGAAAATTGGATCTGAATAGAATTTACTTAACACTTTCACCTCTTCTGCTGTTATTGGTCCCAGATCAACCCAAGCATGTCCATATCCTACAAACTCTTGAACTTCAATATTTTCAATTAGTTCTCCATTATCTTCTACAAGAGTCTCGTACTCCTCTATTCCTACATAACCATTATAGAAGTTATATATTTTGTGCGCATATACAAACACGTCCCGCGAACAATTTGCAATAAGATGATCAATAACAACTTCTTCATCAATATCCTTTCCCTTAACTAATCGCAATAATTTGTATAGGTGGGATTTACTAGTGATCGACATATGACAAAATGATGAAATCCTTTTTTCGAGTAAAGCGTTATGTTAAAAACATTTAATACCACATTACACAACACATACCGTAATCAGAGACATGGTCGCCCACAACATTTATCGAACATCCTAGACTATGACATAATTTAAATAATTCATCGTTACTCCTTTGTACGGTATCCATCAAGTAGTAAAAAGTCTGAATATTGGCACAAGAATGGACAAACATCAGCAGAGGCTGGCTTTAAATGGTTTTAATATTAACTAATTATTCATTGTGATTTCTTTTTAAATGTTCTTAGAAAAATTTTTCTATAATTTTTCTATAATTTTTCTATAATTTTTATACATCTTTCGTTCCATTTTATTTATTGCCTTCTTATTTAGAGTATAAAAAGTATTATCGTAAACCCGATGCTGCCACCTCCTGATCGTATCATCACCATCACTCACGGGCCAAAGGAAGAAACCAGAGGGTTTCCCATCATCTCCCTCTCCTCCTTTCTGCGAAGAAGTAACACTATCGAAAAAGTCAAGTATTGACTTTTTTACTCTTTTTTTAACATATGGTCTTAATGTATTCTTGTTAACTTTCCTTATATTATATCCAATTTTATCCTCGTTAATATCATCGCTAAGAGCCCCACTAAGAGTGTGGCCACCAACTTGTAAATTTGATTTATATTGTTTAAATATAAACAATGCTGCGAGTGCAAAGAATATGACTATTATAACACCTTTGTTATTGTTACTTAATGTCATCATAATATATTATTATTATTATTATTATTATTTTTGTAATATTATTTTTGTAATATTATTTTTGTAATATTATTTTTGTAAATGATAAAATTAATATTTATAAACTAATAAAAAGGGTTATTGTCTGTTAGCATTATTAGTTTAAAACATAAACACTAGTCCGTTAGATATGCTTTTAAATCAGATATAATTGATTTGATAGTATTGCGTGAAATGGATACATTTTTTAAAATATCAATATGTCTCTCATCTACATTGTTATATTTAGCTTCTTTCTCATTACAGTTTAGATAAAAAGTAAGCTTACATTCATAACCATAAATTAAGGTGCAGCAATATAGGTCATCCCAATAATTTTTGTTAACATCTCTTATTAGATGTGTAATCTTTATGTGTTTTCTATCAGAAGTGACATGAAATTTTACCATTACATATTTACACATATAATTTATAAATGGTTCAATCTCCATATGTACAATTTTAAAGCTATCAATGATTAATTAATATATATATTTACAATTGCAAATATTTATAAACAGCCTTAATTATTTGAACACATATAGGAACACCATACTATAAACATAGTAAAGAATATCATATATTTTACAAATGTAGTGTACATTTGTTGAGCATTAAATAAACACTTTTCGCAATACATCTCATTTATATTACTATTTATTTCGTCAAAATAAATAGTTGATAAAACTACACCAGTCTTGCCACATCTACAATTATGATTCATTATTTATAAATAATGAATCAGTTTCCTTAGTTATAAATAGTTAAATTCATATACGTTTTTTGTAATTATTTAACTCAGTCTTTAATTTTTTCAATTGTGGTGATGTAAAATACATGGACAATGGTATTAAATTCCAGTATGTCCCTGCAGACACATCAGGATCAATCAATCCATTTGGTATTAAGGTAGTACCTTGTACATGTTTATTATATGCTGTTAAATATGGCAATAATCTTTGGATGGGTGTGCTTTCAATTCCGCCCCCTTTCTGAACATTAGTCTGTTCAGACATACTTTTAAAGCAATCTAAAGTAAGATTGAGAATACAATCAGGATTTACATTATCATTATTTGTATTATACATATTATAATATATATTAGAATTTAATATCTGATTATATATAATGAGTAAATTATGTGATTGGACATATCATAGAAATCACTATGCTATTATGATGTATAATTCTGATGGTATCGAAAAGGTCTATTATAGTAAAGGAATCGAAGATATAGAGGATATAAATGATAAATTAGCAGATAAACTAGAAATAGATACAGATAATGTCATATCGATATATGACAATGATGGAATATTACAATATGCAGTCATACATGAAGAGGATAATATAAAAGATACAATAAATAAATTAGAGATATTTACAAATTATAAATACAATAGCTTGTACTTGTATTGTGGTAAACAATCAGAGGTTACAACTATGAATTTTGATTATGTCTATAATGTTGATAATCACAATTCCCGTCGTTTTAAATATAATGCTGATATAACTGTTAAAGATGCACCTATAGAGAAATTCAAAAATAAAGAAGATATGAACAGCCGAACCCGGATGACACGTTTTGACACTGCTCTTATGTCTTCATTTAAGTATGATATTATTACAGTAGACGGAATAGAAATAAATATCATAAATTGTATGCCAATAGACGAGTACATCAAAATTTTAGGTTCTGGTAATAATGTTTATACCGACAATAAATTTAAAATTCGTGTATTTTATCCAGAGATAAGAGAAGATGTTCTAGAAAAATATACTAATGTGTCCCAATTTCAGGCAAGTATTAAACATTCTCCTAGTTTAACATTTCAGAATTTGGTAAAGGTCACACAGAAAAATATATATTCCACAGGTTTGATTAATAGTTTAACAATAAAGGATAAATTAAAGGCAGATGTGATTCATTTTCACGATTGTCATATTTTAGAGGCAATCGTTCGTATAAATTATAATTTAAAACAAGGTACATTTGTTGACTTAGATAAATTATTTAAGATGTTTACAGTTACTGCAGATCGACCATTTTCACGTATTCGTTCAGAAAAAGCAACAAATCACTATATTTTTAAGGATTTAACCGATAGTAGTTCTCCTTATTTTATAAAAAAGAAGATAATCAGGGATTGGATTAATCCCAATATTAATAAATCAGTTAATACACAAGACATGAGAGCCGTCAATATTGCGACAACCTTTGATAGAAATATTGGACGTGGGATAAGTTATAAAATTTTTAACTACGATAGTTCAGAAGGTAAAAAATATATGACTTTAAATATTTACAGGGATGGTAAAATGGAATTAAAATGTTCGTGGGATGAAAAACACGGAACAGATCCAGATACAAATCCAGGAGGAACATATGATTTATTATTAAAAGCAATTGAAAAAGTTATTAAGATTATCAGGGAATTAAATATGCTTCAATATCATCTTCCCGGTTCAAGTATCCAAAAAATACCAGAACCAACACTAAAAATTAATGAACCTGGCAGCAATACACATATTACATTTTTTAATACAATTAATATATTTGATAACGGAGATAGTAAATCATTAGAAAATGTAATAGATAATGTAGATTTTTCTGGGTTTACAGGTCATTTTAATGCATATGCATATTATGTTAAAAAATTTATAGACAATCAGATCGTTGACTACCGTAATATAGAACTAAGATATCATCGCATTCATAATTACATACAACTCAAGAGTATACATCGTCATATTAAAAATTATAAAGACAATAATGAAAAATCCGGTATAAATAAGACAGATTACAATAGTATGTTGATAAAGGATCTTTCTTCAATATTTAGTATTACCAAAGAAGATGCTGTCAGTAAACTCAAGGATTACGAAGAACAATATGAAAATAAAACAACCAAAAAATATGTGCGTAAAAACTACTTGGTAGATGACATAGCTAATATTATGGGACGTAAAATCATCAAACATACAGGTATTGATATAAAAATATTACAAGTCAAAAAAAGTACACATAAATCAAGGTACAAGTGCCTCATAGTTGGTATAAGTTATGAACGATTAGGCCCAATTTACCACTTTCTCAATGCCTTATTAGTTTGTTATAAACTAAAAGATGTTCTAATTGATAATTCATTATGGGAAAAATATACAGAACCAAACTACTTACAATTACTTATGAAAGACGACCCAATTACTCTAGAAACATCATCCATTCATATTCAACCAAAAATACAAAAACAACCACCTGTTATGGAAGATGATGAAGATGAAGATGAAGATGAAGATGAAGATGAATTTCTAGATGAAGATGAAGATGAAGATCAAACTGGCATTCTTTTCAGTGAAGACGAAGACGAAGAAGAAGACGAAGACGAAGACAAAGACAAAGACGAAGATGATGATACAGTTGTAGAACAAATAAAAGAGCTGCCTGTGAAAACTGTTCCGATACATCTTAATGACAATGAAGAATACAAACTTATAAATGTCTTACAACAAGAGTATGATAAATACAAAACTGGATATAGTAGAAAATGTCAAGCCGATAAACAACCACTTATGATTACTCCTGTCTTATCTAAAGCTCTTATAAAATTTGTAAATAGCGAACTTATTAAAATAAAAGATGAATTATCGAAATCACCTGATAATGAATTACTAAAAATCAAATCGAAAGAATTCAATATACATAAAAAAACACTGGATGGTGGATTACTATATACAGATAATTCAAAAGAACATTTTTATTTTTGTCCATATACATGGAATTGGAATACACGAGAAGATGAAGATGCTGTACATGCTTTCCCCTCAGTAAAACAAATTACTGACGAACAAACTAAATCTGTAAGTAAGTCATCTAAACCAAAAGTTTTATATATAAATAAAAATTATAACAAACAAAAAAAAAATGGAGACCCTCCACATGCTTGGTACGCATCTTTTGTTAGTGATCTTAGTATACCACCGCATGACTGTTATGTTTGTTGTTGGGGAACATCAAAAAAAAAAGCTCAAACCATACGAAGTAACTGTCTATCAAAAACATCTACAAAAACAGAATCATTTTCATCTGTTACATCTAAATTATATATTAAATCATCAAATAAAATAGTCGATGAAGACCGATATGCTTTTATTGATGATAAATTAAATAGTATTTTTAATTTAGACAATACAGGAAAAATACTAAAATCAGGCAGTACTATAACTACAGATTTCGATTATTATTTACGTAAGGGTGTACATACAGGTAATAAATTTTTAAATGCAATAGCACAATTAAACTCAAAAATAATTAACCCTGCTAAACACATAGCTGATTTTCTACGAGATTCAGAAAATAATACAACCTTATTCAAGTCACTTAAACGTGGAGCATTACATCAAATTTTTCTCCCAACTACAGATGACACGGATGCTTTAGAAATTGCCATTAAAGATACTAATATTGTAATGAATAATTTTATATCTTATATAAAATCACAGGCAGAAACTATAAATGAAGATTTTTTATGGGACCTGGTAACACATCCAGGATGTATTATTCCATCTGGATTTAATTTAATAATATGTGATATACAATTTGAGACCAAAGAAGAAAATAAAGTATCATATGGTAAAGTAAAATGTCCAATTGGTTATGATACTAATATATTATATGATGATAATAGACCTACAATGATATTGTATCATTATAATGATCATTATGAAATAATATGTAATGTTAAATACAATACATTAGGTCTTCAAGAATTAATTGTATTTGATACAGGTAATTCTTTAATTACCAATATGATCGATCATATTATGTCTACATGTCATAATATTCCAAATATTGAAGCTGCAAGAGAACTTAAAAAGCATATTAATAATTCATCAAATATACAGCATAATGATATTATTTCAGATGTGTTACTTAATGACTTTAGACCAATTAAAAATCATAGGGCAATTAGTATCATTGAAAATATGATTAATGTTCATGATTATCCTGAAGATGAATTCAAGATTGTTAGTCAAATTATAGACCATTATAATAAAGTTACACATATACTTCTTGGTAATGGAACTGTAGTACCTGTTGAACCATCAAATATAGTGATGAAATATGATATTTTAAAAGCATATGATACTAAATTACCTAATTATATAGAAAATATTACAACACTTGTTCGTTTAGCTGCATTTGAAAATTTTGCTGGATATATGCCTCATGCATTTCTATTAGACCCAGGCGACAATTTAGATGATCCTAATGATGATATTGTTATTGGAATTATGTTAAGAAATAATTTACTTGTCTATACTGAACCAATAACCGTTAATGACGTTCATGCAAGTGAAATACAGCAACTTATGATAACACGTCCAAAATTAGAAGATATTTTAAGTCCCATTGTTTTTAATATCAAACAGTTATTCTTCACAGATACTCAAAGTCAGCAATTATGGTATGATGATTATTTAGCCGCTGACAAAGAACTTGTAAAAATAAATACACATACAAATGATAAACGTAAGGTGTATTCAGTCAGGGCACATTTCGAACAAGAAACCTACCAAAGATTACGTTATGAACTATCACGATATATTGCAAAAACACCTGATTTAGAAGATGAATTAACACGACTTATTGATGATAATAACAAAGAAGCAGCATCTAGTCTTATTACTCCTATTATCATGGACACCTTAATAATTATAAGCAGTGATCTATCTGTCTTAAACGTAGATAGATTAGAAAACTACGTTGGTCCTATGAACAAAGGATATGACGAGATATTACCTTTAGAATTTGAAAAATTTAGTTATAATTATATTAAACCTGTAATCCGTTATGAATGTTTTAATAGACATCTAAATAAATATAGAGGAGATGATCCTCATTGCATAAATAATAAACTATATGTATCTGATATTAATCTATTGACGGGTTCATTAGGAAATATAAATAATTACGTATCTCGTATAATAGAAGAAATTATGCGCATTCCTCTAAAACGTAGAGAGTTATTAAATAATGAGATGAATAATTTTGTTACTGAAGTACATAGTTTTACTGATAATGCATATCATTTATCATTGACAGAAAATATTTCATCAGACTTAGATGTATTATATCATACCGATAAAAATTATAAAGAAATTATGGAGTCACATTATGATGTAATCAATCCCACTAATAGCACAGTTTATACAAACACATCATTAAAATATGATTGTATCGGAACATACAATAATCTCCCACGGTTCTGGATAGAAAAATTTAAGAGTATGGATTGGAAATATTATGATATTCAAGGTCCAAATAATTGCATATATAATGAATTAAATAATGTTATACAACCTTTGTATAGAAATAAGGAAGTTAATACCCGTCATGCCATAGCAGATATTATAGCAGGAAAAGATTTTAAAAGCTATGATAACCGTGCTCCATGGGAGATGGCACGGGATCATTATCATCACAATAATTTATGGAGAAAGGGCAATAAGCAAAATATCAATAGTAAAGAAGAACTATTAAACTCAATTAAATATTCAGATCGTCACCATTTATATGTCCATGATATCACTTTAATATCACGTGAATTTAATATTAAATTCATTATTATATCTGCTCCAAATAAACTTAGCGCAAATGGTATTACGTGTTTAGGCACTACCCAAACTAATGGTCATCGTTATATAATTTTATATCAATCACATGTGCATAAATTTCATATTGTAAAAAATGTAAGCACCTTTCCAACCAAAGCTATATTTACATCTGTTGAATTACCGCCAATACTTTTAAAAGACTGGTCCAATGCATGTATAGCAGATAACAATATAGATATAGAACCAGCAAATACCATTTTTTCCTCAGTCCCTGTAAAGGAACATAAGGTCAGTAACCCAATTAATCCTATTACGTTAAGTAATCCTATTACGTTAAGTAATCCTATTACGAGAAAAAAAGGCAATATACCACAAAATATTAAACCCATTAAAGTATTAAAAAAATCAACTAAATTAACTAAACCAGTTATAAACCCCAATAATGATATAAAACCAAAGGTAATAAAACCGACAACACAACCATCAAAACCCATTACACAGACAATACAACCAATTAAACCGCCAACACAGACAATACAACAACCGAAACCAATACAACAACCGAAACCAATTAAACCAATTAAACCAATTAAACCAATTAAACCAATTAAACCAATTAAACCAAGTAACCCAATTAAACCAAGTAAACCAATTAAACCAATTAAATCAAGTAAACCAATTAAACCAAGTAACCCAATTAAACCAATTAAACCAATTAAACCAATTAAACCAAGTAACCCAATTAAACCAAGTAACCCAATTAAACCAAGTAAACCAAGTAAACCAATTAAACCAAGTAAACCAAGTAAACCAATTAAACCAATTAAACCATAAGAATAATATAGATAGATAGATAGATAGATAGATATATTAAGACAGACAGATAAATAAATGATCAAGTTTATGTATTAATGATTAAACAACATACAGATAAATGGTATAAAATAAAAGCAAGTACTTTTGGTGCAACAGATGCTGCATGTATATTAGGTCATGGTTATAATACACGCGATGAAATTATTTACAATAAAATTCATCGTATTGATAGTAGAAAACTATCAAATAATTTACCACAAGAAACCTTATTGTTAATGGCAAGAGGCAATAGATACGAGCCTATAGTTAATGATTTATATTCTAAACAACATTGTATTGTATTACAGGAAACAGGTCTTAAATATCATCCAAATTTAATATTTCAGACCGCCAGTCCCGATGGATTAATATCCAATACTAATAAATTCCATTTAATGGAATTTAAAGTAAAAAGAAGTCTATCCGAATCAATACCATATAAACATTGGATCCAGATGCAAATGCAAATGGCTGTATATGGTATAGATAAATGCATGTACAGCCAAAATGTAATACATGAATTTCCGGATTATACCACATATGTGAATGAAATTAACAAATTTTCAGGCGTGAATAATAGTCATGGTGTCCATATCTGGGAAGGTAATAAATATTATTGGAGGCTTGATGAATATTCAGAAAAACTAATAAATTATGATAGTGTCTTTTTTAAACAAGCAGAACCTATTCTTCGCGATGCATGGAACGAAGTAGAATTAGGAAGAAAATCTCTTTTACAGACATCATCTAAACATGGACCAGATGAATCTGTATTTTCATTGCATAAAAAACGACGAGTATCAGAAGTCGCTAGTCGATTAATAGTTTCTCCTCACATGTTAACGAATTGGTTTAGACAAGATACATTGTTAGATTGGTTAGATCTTTATGGAAGCACCGATAAAAAAAGTCTAGAGCCTAATCCTTTTATTGATATGCTTCGGATTAAAAATTATGAGTTCGCAAGCATAACAAAAACATTTATTAAAAATAAATATAAAAAATTAGATGGCTTCGTGGATGATATCGATACTATGGCACCAGAACAGTTTGTTGAAAATTCTAATATAGAACCTGATCAATTAAAAATATCAAACTCGGCTGTTAAACGAACCCGTATAGCCATACAAAAATGCACGCCAATTATACTTAACGCATGCTTTTCTTCTAATATAGATGAAAAGTTCACATTTGAAGGAAGGATTGATATGTTAATTCTTAATGCTTATATTGATAAGGTGTTTAAAAATAAATATTCGAGTGGCAAACCAAATAAATATAGCGCAATTAAATTTAAATTTTCAACAGTTAATTTAAAATCAGACGGAAAACACATGCTTAATTGTGTTAAACAAAAAGTGTATAAAGCGCAATTATGGCTATTAAATAAAGCTTTATCTATCGAACAGAACTATTTAAGTCCATGTGTATTTATTTTAGGTCGTAAATCAGAATTTACAAAATCTGGTATTAAAATAAAATATAACTCTGCCTTTAAAAGACTGGGTGTGATTGATTTTTCAGATGATGGTTTAGATTACGAGTATAATAAAATGGCATATGATTCTCTAGATTGGTTAATTAAAGTAAGAGAACCTGGTATTAATTTGCTAGACCCAATGAAACCAGGAGATAACAGTTATCTTTATCCGAATATGAAGAACAGTTCTGATATACCTTGGAGTGACTATAAAAAAGAAATTGCTTCAAACATCAAAGATATAACGTTAATGTATAAATGTGGTAAAAAAATACGAGACTATGCTATGTTACACGGGATTACACAATGGACACAGCTTAAACCTGAAACTATTGCTTCTAGTGGGAAAATAATATTAAACCAAATTATGAAATTCGTTAATTCTAATAAAACAAATACTCCTAGCAAAATGGCTACTAATGCAGTATTTAGTACTAAAATGTTACCATCCGTTGAATTTTTTATTGATTTTGAGTCAATTGGTAATATGTATGATGATTTTTCTAAATTTCCAGAAGCTGCAAATTATGCTCAAATATTTTTAATTGGAGCAGTCATTGTAGACAATGTTAAAAATCAGACATATAAATGTTACTATTTAGTTGACAGATTAAATAAAGATGAGGAAAAGAAAATGGTACATTCAATGTTTGTTGATTTTCAAAAACTATGTGCTCCATATAATCAGACATATTTGCCTCTAATCTTTTGGGGCAATGCGGAAAAATATATGCTTGAACGTGTACTAGGGAAGGATAAACTATTAGATTATAATCCAATACTTATTGATATGTGCAAAATATTCCGAAATAATAATATTATTTTTCCTGGACAATTCGGATATGGATTAAAACAGGTTGCTAAGACAATGTATAAATCAGGTTATATACAGACATTGTGGAAAGACGGCGACGATATTTCAAATGGTATTAGTGCAATGTCTGAAGGATTACGGCATCTACGAGATGGTAGGTCTGATATAAGTCAGAAATTCTTTAAAGATGTTATAGAGTATAACTATATAGATTGTAAAGTATTGCAAGAAATATTAATGTTCTTTCGTAAAGAACATTGATTTATCTCAAAGAAATTCATTTAGTTTAAATAAAGTAAAATAACTACTAATTACTTTACTTTGATCTGTTTGTCCTTTATAATATGTATAATTCTTTATGTTCTCTATTATAAATATTCCATGGATATGAACATGTCTCTGGAATAGTTAAAAGAGCATACAGTACCATTTCATGACCGTATGGTTTGCTTATATCTAAGTACATTTCAATGTGTCCAGAAGGAGGATAACCATCATATCCCACTATATTCAGATTGTACCCTTGTTTTATTTTGTGAAGTAACTCTTTGTAGCTCTTAGTCTCAGTTGCTAGTAGTTCATAATAATGACAATAAAAATACCGACACTCTAAATAACTGTATTTTAAAGGTGTTCCATCAGAACGATAGTATAATGAGTACTTTGGAGCATTTACATTACCATATTTAGATAAAATATCATTGGAATGCTTATGGCGTGCAGGTATCTTACTTTGATATCCTTTAATTCTGTGGTGTAGTGTTTGTTCCGTTGGCATATCATTTATATCTATCTCAAAACTCCAAAACTTGGCATACTGATGAAAGTTCTCTAGATTAAGAGCTGTGGGAAGTCCTGGCATATTATGCTCTATCGGACCCAATGATTTAGGCGATAGTTCACTACAACCGTAACCGTCCTTTCTCGCATTGTGACGATAGTTTGGAAAGACATTAAGATAACCAACTATATATTTTGGATTTTTAATCATATGCATCTTTGAAACTGTAACTTGGCCATGCCATTATTTTTTTTGCCATATCCGTAATCTCTTCATACATATCACGCAAAATTTGTTCTTTATGTTCCCTTGCATTAGGATTACGTATAAGCACTGTTCTAGTAGCCTTGTTACTATGCACTCAACAGAGAAATAAGTTATTATCCTTATAGTAGGGGTTATTAGTGCATTGTTTTCTGGTAGTACGTACTGTGCTACTACAGAGAGTTTCTCCATAGAAAGGACTTGATACTGTTCTAGACGTTATCTTAATGTTTTTAATGTTTTCTATGTTTTTCTTTATAGGTATTGACATATAATTTTTATTAGTGTTCAATTTATTTATTAATATTTTTTGCGAATGAACATTGATTTATAAATTGAACACTTATAAAGTTTATATGTCAAAAAAATATATAACATTTAGTTCCTGTAACAGAGAACACGTAATAAATTATTATAAATCTGATGTTATATCTGAGGTTAAACGTACAGTATTATATGATAATACTGAATTTAAATACTTATATGAGTCAGTGTGGGATGGTAATGCATATAATGAAAACGATATACTTCTTCTTAATTACACATCTGTAGTACAAGCCCTATGTGAATTATCTGACGAAGAAATAAATTATTTTTTTAGTTATATATTCACAGGAGGTAAAGGCTATCAAGAAGGAGACCCTGAGAATGAATGGCATACTATAACAATATCAGAGTTACCTAGCGACGACTCAGATGTATATAAATCTTTCGAGCTTTATACAATAAATTGATATACAAAGTAAATTAATATTTAATTTAATTTGTATATAAATTACTCGACTTCAATTGGTAGTTCTTCAATCTTTTTTCGAGGAGGTGGTGTGAACGAATTTTGGTCCTCTACTGAGAGCATTCCCCAGAAAATGCCCCCTGCATGCATATGATATTTTGAATTCCATGCATCATCCTTGAAGACAACAACTTTGATAAGGTCACTAATATTAATCTCCTTGCCCATAAAAGGTGCAAGTACCATCTTAAACTCTTCATATTTCTCTGGACTTTTACTCTTCTTTCCATAAACAGGAACATCAAGGGACTTGAATGTATAGTCTTTTTCTCCTTTCTTAATTAGACTCATTAGAGTAATAAAAGCAGAATATCCATTACCTTGCGACCCTTTTGGAGGGCCACGCTTTTTTATGTCTTTACCATTCTCATCCTTAGCACCCTTGGACCCCTTAGAACCTTTTTCTCTCTTAGGGGGTCTTGGGGGTGTTATAGAAGCCCTGTATTCTTTTGTCAACATACCAATAATAGTTCCAGTGATATAGATTTGAATAGATTTGAACTGGATAGTATCCTTGTCAAATGTGAAGTACTTAATTATATCGCTTAGCTTAATTGGTCCAGGAGGAATCTGTGCCAATTCTGGGAACATATTATAAATAACCGTTGCCTTCTCTGAAAATGACCTATCTTCTTCAGGAGCAATAATAATTTCCATTGACACTCCCGGTTCTTCTTTGTGAACAGCAAGACTAATAAATTTTACCATCACACTATTAATGTTGCCTGGACCCTTTTTCTTTTTTTCTGTAACTTCGTTACGTTTAACTGTTACTGTCTTAGCCTTAGCTGTAGTCTTAGTGGGTTTAGGAGCCGGTACAGACATTGTCTCAATAAGAATATTTTTAATTGATTCTGTAAATTCTTCTAGATTATCCATGCTATTAATACTGTACTCAGTACATACAGTATTAATAGCTGTCATAATCTCTTCAGATTGTTCAGAAGATAGTGAATCAATACAATTAATAAAATCGTTTACCATAGATACAATCGTATCTTCCTCATCTTCTGAATTTTCAGGCTTCATACCCTTCGTTGAAAGAAAATCAAGGATTTGTTTATATGTTGTTTGTGTATTGTGGATAACCATTTGGTGCTGTATTTTACTGAATAGCAGTAGGGACTGACCCTGTCAATTTTCAGCCTAATAAAATTTAAATAAAACTAATAAATTAAAAAATTGATAACTTATTAGTACTAATGAGTAGTTTGGATGAATTAGTTAATTGTGGTTTATTAGATAAAGATTTTCTGGACATACAGAATGATGGGTTATCTGTAATTAATGAAGATAATGTTAATGACGATAATGTTAATGACGATAATGTTAATGACGATAATGTTAATGACGATAATGTTAATGACGATAATGTTAACGACGATAATGTTAATGACGATAATGTTAATGACGATAATGTTAATGACGATAATGTTAATGAAGATAATGTTAATGACGATAATGTTACACAAGTACCTACACTTACATATAATGATAAAACATTCACACATACCCCTAGTAGTAAAAGAAATCCCTATATTACGAATGATGGTGAAGAAACATTCTCACATACTCCTCGTTTAGACAGAAAACCTTATGTCTCTGATATTGATGATGTAGTAGATACTTCAGATGAGGAGGAAGAAGAAGTCGGTTCGGATAAATATAAATATTATAAGAATGTAAAATATCATTGGTTATATGCTGGGCGACGTGGCCCAGGGTGGTGGCATTATTCTGATAAGGCAAATGAACGACTCGAACGGAAGTATAGTTCAGGTAAAGACAGAACTAAATTGAAAATAGAAGGTAATCAACTGATAATTGACTTTAATGATATGACACAAAGAAGTGGCAGTTCAAGTCGTAACATTCTACGGATAACAACACTCAAAGATATATTTTTACGTGGAATAAAAGGAGATTATATTACAAAAGAAGAATTATATTTAACATAATATATTTGCTAATTCAAGTGATATATTGTTTTTAAAATCTCTTGTAAATATATTTGTGTCTTGTTTATAATATAATTCTTTGTAACTGATTAACTTCATATTATATTTATATGTAAATTTTAATGCTGTATCATAATCCATTTGTATTAAATATGTACACATTATATAGTTATCAAGTTTGTATGTATGATCATCTATTGTATATTCACTTTCGTTATTATGTATATTAAATGTCATTTCATTATTATTTATAATGAAATAAATTGTTCCTGTTTTATTTTCGGTATACACTAATATACTATCCATATTGGCCTGTTGCATTAATTAGTAGACACATTTCAATTTATTTTAAAAACAATCTCCAAAATATGATACCATATAATAATAGGAGATGTTATTATAAATTTTTTTAGACTTATGTTTTTGCATTAACAGTAAAATTTCTTCTTCAAGTAACCATAATATTTCGTCATTCTCGTGATCGATATCTGTACATTTTAATATATTTATATATTCTTCAGCATTAAATTCAACATCGTATATAAATCTAGTATATGCATATTTATTATTTTTTGTAAATACTTTTAAATTTTCAGACACTAATATAATTCCAGTTTCTTCGAATATTTCTCGTATTACATTTTCTTCTGCTGTTTCCTCATCATTTTCATCAAATATAATATTTGATGCAATTGGAATATCTCCAGTACATTTATATGATATCATACACTCTTTTTGTAATCGTGTAAATGTTCTATAATGTCTTGCACCCTTTGGTAAGCCCCATAAATCTCCATTGCGTACTAATAAGTATCTATTATCTTTACTTTTAATAATAATAATTGCTCCCAAATTATTTCCTTGTATATTTTCTGGATGATCTGGCCATAGAATATTATTTTCTTTGGTATATCTCTTAATCTCGTTAGTTCTTATATAATTATATTTATTATTATGGGTTTGTGTATATTTTGGACAATCTGGTACATGTATATTATAATACTGTATATTTTCTCTTTCAATAAGTCCTATATGTTTATTAACCTTTATATTCTTTATTTTTATAGGTATGCATATTTCCATAATTAAATTAATATGACAGTTCTATCAAACTAACTTGATTTTATAATATATTAATATGTCCAATTTATATGATTGTTTAAAACTTAAAATAATTGGCAAAGTAACGTTTGTTGTTATGGTATCCTGATGCTAACCTTCGATATAAATGTGAACGAAGATTTGACTCCAACAATGATTTTTACGACAAAGATATATTCATAAATACTTTTATACCAAAAGTTATGTTACACCAGCCAATGGTTTTGGATTTCATGTAATATTGTAATCCGTCTATCAAAAATCCAAATTACACATATGATTTTAAAATCATCTTATCAGAATAAAATGTTTATACTTCATCATATCCATTAGTATGAAGACAACATACATATTTGTCAATTGTATCTTCTGTTGTAATGATCAATGTTGTCCCGTAGTCACATACATTGTTTACTGCTGATAAAAAGGCATATATTAGTTCCGAATCATTTGAACCATTTCCCGGGAAACTGATTTCATTAGCACTCAGTACCCCCTGTATTTCGGCCCCACATATAACTGCCTCTGCAAATTTAGACAATGCCCCTTTGGAATTCATATCAATTTCAATTATTGTGTCAAATTTCTCATATACTGTGTCTTCTACGCTTTCAGGTACATCTTGTCGTAAAATAGTCATTTCAGGTCCTACAACAGACCCTTTATCTTTATACAATTTTTGTAGTTTATGTCTAATATTGATTTGAATAAGAAATTCTTCTTTCGTTAGAAATTCTGTTTCATGTGTTAACAACATATAGTCCTTGTATGCAGGATACAATGCCATGTTAATGGCATCCTCTTTAGATCCGTAAATACCGATTGGATATCTGCTAAACATTTGTGGGAGAAAGATCTTCATTAAAAATTCTCAGTGGATCATTTTTTTCTCAACAAAGTTTACATATTGTAATCCGTCTATCTCCTTGAAGAACTAGTTTACATATCCTTATATTTTGGAATTTTTTTAATAACTAGTTTACATATTGTAATCCATCTACAGTACTACTGTATTGTCCATTAATCTCCACTTTGTTGAACTGTGAGTTTACATATGTCTTTGGTTTATAATACACTGATGTCACTATATTGTTAAAAACCAGTTTATATATTTCTTTGGTTAGTCGTTTTAGATACTTTAATACCTCTCTCTTTTTTGAAGAGCCAGTTTACAAATTTCATCTGTTTGTTCTTTTACATATTGTAATGTAAATCCCTTTTGTTGAACAACAAGTTTACAAATTTCATCAGTTTGGTCCGTTACATATTCTAATGCCAGTCCATTCTGTTGAACAGCCAGTTTACAAATTTTATCTATTTTATCTTTTACAAGTTGTAATGAATATCCATTTTGTTTAACAGCAAGTTTACATATTTCATCAGTTTGTAGTTTTACATATCTTAACGCATAGTAGTTTTGTTTAACCGCAAGTTTACAGAGTTCATCAGTTTGAATCTTTACATAATATAATGCATATCCATTTTGTTGAAGCGCAAGTTTACAGATTTCCTCTGTTTGTTCCTTTACATATTGCAACGCTCTATAATCATATTGAAGTGCCTGTTTACACAATTCATCTGTTTGTTCCTTTACATATTGTAAGGCAAGTGGATTTTCTTTTTACTATAAGTTTACAACTTTCAATATCTGACCACATTTTATGTTCTTTAAATGGTACTGGAGTATCAAGTATAATTACTTTGTCTGAACGATACTTATGTGAAAATTTTACTGTTTGTGCATCATCCGGTATTTCTATAGTACATAAATTAGTATAACCTAACCATTTCCATTCCATAACATCCTTAGCATCACAATAATAAATACCGCCTGGTACACATTCTCCTTCTTTGTTAAAAAAGGAATTATATCTGTAGTTAAACCAATTTTTAATTGTAGTTTTCTATTACACATATTATGATTAATCCATTTAACAAGCATATAAAAATTCAAATAGTGCATTTTTTTACTTACCTACACAAGCTTTAAAAGCCAAGATACAGAGCGAATGGATATTAATTTATATATAAACCTTAATTTATATATAAATTAAAAATTTGAACAGTGTAAATTTTTAATATGTCTACTCGCAAATCAATCAAAATAGTTAAAGTTACTAAACCTGTTAAACCTGTTAAACCTGTTAAACCCATTAAACCCATTAAACCCATTAAACCCATTAAACCCATTAAACCTATTAAACCCCTTAAACCCATTAAACCTGTTAAACCCATTAAACCCATTAAACCTGTTAAACCTGATTCTATAGCAATTGCGCTTGATGATGACCTTCTTAGTTTTCCTCTGTTAGATTTGCGAACTCATAGGGCTTTAATTACAAAACAAGAACAAAATATACCAATCATTGATATGTTATCAAATCTAGTAACGGTTACACAAAACATTAGAGCTGCTTCAAAAGGAAAGGAAAAGGCTACTAATACTAGGAGACTTAATAGTTTCACAAAAGCTCTTAATGCTATAGTTTTATATACTGGTAAGATTACATCTGGCAACCAAGCAAAAAAAGATGTTGAAGGTGTAGGACCTGGTATTGCTAAAAGAATTGACGAATTCCTTAAAACGGGTACTTTAGCTGAATTAGAACACCAACAGGATGCACATACAAAGTCCATTATGAATTTATGTACAGTAACAGGCATAGGTGACGTTAAGGCTGATTATTTAATTAAACATTACAAAATCAATAATGTTGAAGAATTGCTTACAGCTTATAAGAACGGTACTATAATTATTGCAAAAAATCAACTAACTAAACATATTGCTGTAGGACTTGATTATTATCATGATCTATTTCAAAGGATGACATGGGCTGAAGCTAATACAATAGCAACAAGAGTAACAGATGTAATCAAATGTTACAATAAAGATTTTATTGTAAAAATATGTGGGAGCTACCGTCGCAAAAAGCCCACATGTGGGGATTTAGATATACTTGTCTCGCGCCCAGATATACTTATGGATACAGATGTAAAAGATTATTTACATAATATTGTATCTTGTCTAGAAAAGGATGGAATTTTAGTTGGTCATTTAACTCATAATGGAAAAACTAAATATATGGGAGTATGTAAACTTACCGGGGGTATTGGACGACGTATCGACATACGTTTTGTACCGTTCCCATGTTTAGGGGCAGGTATGTTATATTTTACGGGCTCTGGTCCGTTCAATAAACTAATGCGGTTGCATGCTAATAAACGTGGTTATACATTAAATGAATATGGATTATTTAATTATATTAATAATATAAAAGGAGACCAAGTTAATGCTCCTACAGAAGAAGATATATTTAAAATTTTAAATTTTAAATATCTTTCTCCTACTGAAAGAGAGTTCTAACTATGTAACGTTTTCTATAACTGCGCAACTATTAAATAATAACATAGTGAATCCAACCTAATTATGTCATTATGATATAACAGGGATCTCATATCATAATTAAAAACTTCCACAGCATTATTTATGTTTACTGTTATATTTAAAAGTCTCTTTTTATAGCATATATCTAATTTTTCCAATCGTTCTTTTTCTTTTTAATTGTAGCAACGACATTAGCAAGCTTTCTTTCTTTTATATAATTTGCATTTCGAGTATCACATACATCACATTGGCAACAGGATTGTTGCGGCGATGCCCTTTGCGCTGCTGAACGTGATGACGATGTATGTGCAGTCGTGGCACACCACCGAAAGGCTTTAGTAAGGTGGTATTTTAAATAAAAAATAAAGATTTTACCCTTTTATGGTTTTTCTTCACAAGACTTGACCCTCATAGGTGTCGCGGATATAGTATTAGATAAACTAATAATTTGATTTAATTATTATATAAATAATGAATTCTAAATATATGCTAATAGATACAGATAGTATATTGCCAACAACTCAATTAAGTTGGTGGAAACATAATAAAGAAATTTATTTATACCCTAAAATATGGAATAATTTACATAAATTAGATATTTTATATTATGGATTAGATGAGAATAGGATTATTACAAAAGATAAATTAGAAGAAAAATTAACAGAATTATTAATTGAAGGAAAAGGTGTTATGATAATAACAGGCGATAATAGTAAAAATAAAAATATGTTTAGAAATTTGGCAGCTAAAATAAATAAAAATAATCCAAATACTAATAATAGAATGATATTTGGAGATGAATTGTTATATGAAACTCCTTTAGCTTCATTAGAAGATCCTACAACAACTTGGTATTGTAATGAAGCTACAAGAGAAGATGTCGAAGAAGCTTACAATGATTTTTGTAATAAAAATGTTAATTTTGAAAATATATAATAATTAAATATAAATGACTGGATGTTATAACATTACTAATATAATTTCCTAATTTTAGGATTTATATAACTATTTACTGTACCATACCATACATTCACAAAATTTTATAGTGTAAAATCCGACCCAATTAATCATTATTATTCATTTGAGACCGCATACCCACACAGTATTAAGACATAAACTACCGAATACACAATATATGGTTATGTGACCGATTCTACAAGACCACTGTCTATTGGCAGTCTCTGATTTTAAAGGTGTCGCCGCCGAACAGTTGTACAAATTAGATTTAATTGGTATTAATTATGAAATGGCTACACAAATTATAGAGATTGTTGAGCAGTCCATCGCTGACAGTGAGCACCCAATTAAAAAATTGGAAAGTGATATTCGAGAATACGCAAACGAATTCATCAGCAACGAGCCTACTTGACCCATTGGAAAGAGGCTATTGAGGCTATTGGACATCCTTGCACGTAAATAAAGTTTTACACCTTTGAACATTTAAAACACCGACTATAAAATTATATGTTTATTTTATCTTATCCTATTGTTATAACATTTCATAATTAAATAATTCAAAATCTTTTTTATACAAACTATTTATTTTTAATATACTCTCTTTATTTAAAAAGTTTATATATGATTTTTCACAATTACTATTATCATATAATTTAATATTTAAACCATATTTTCATTCATTTTAGATATATCTTCATTTAAATTTTCGTACCAACCTTTTATATGAGATGGTATTAATAGGTTTTAAAATTTTGAAGAAATACATTTAATTTATTTCTTCAAAATATTAAAACCTATTAGATATATTTAATATATATTAAATATATTAAATATATTTAGCGTATTTACTGTTTTTTTTAAATTAAGAAGGCACGTAAGATTTAGTTAAAATTGATTGCTTATTATGAATTAATGAGTATAATAGATGAGATAGAGTTATATTTACAACAACACTTAAAAAAACTACCAAGTACAAAGATTGGATTTTTTGAAGATAATCAGATATATGAAGATTCTGAATTATCGTTCTGTAAATCATGGAATAAATTAACAAATTATGAAAAACTCAATAGACTTATGTTATTTCATAAAGTAATGGTTGGTACATATAGTCTATCAAAAGTATCGGCAATTAGTCTACAAAAATTATTTTATCATAGTTACGAAAATCTATATGATGACACTGTCGAGTATGACTCTGACACAGCTAAAATTATAAATATTAAAGGTCTTAAAAAAGACATTGATAACGATGAATTCTATTTCGAACAATATAGGAAAAAACCAACAGGAATAAAAATTAGTTCAACACCATTTTCATTTAATAAATTTAATGTATTTAAATTTATAGAAAAAAAAAATGATCAACAGGCATTGTAGTAACATGGTACGACCTGACACAACACTCCTTACATCTGTTACACAGCAATCACCTATAATTCCAAAATACACAGGAAGTATATGGAGAAATGTTGCGTCTGTAGGTCTTTCAGAAGAACAAGCTAAAGAAATATGCGCAAATTTGATACAATCATTTGAATTTGAAGGTATTACACCAGATTCAGATGCTAATGAATTTGATGATGTCACAACTGAAATTATTGATATTGTTATGGACGAGAGACGCAATAAAGGATTGTTTGAAGAAGAGGCATATGAACTAGATTATGAGCCATTTTTATCAACACCTAAAATTACCTCAGAAAATTTAAACTTGTATATGAATGATGTACAAGAACCATATTACTGTGTAATATGCATGATTAAACATACAAACCCAGAAAAAGACACAGCTGTAAGATTAATCTGTAATGGAGAAAAATGTGTTTTCTGTAAGCCATGTATATATAAATGGCTTACAACATCTACAGCAAAATGTCCATATTGTCAATACAATTTTAATAAATAATTTCATTTAGAAAGTATAAATGCTTCTACATTCTAAAGATATAGCAACTGATTGGATGAAATTTGGTACAATGTTCATCATGGCACAATGGTTATCAGGAGGCTCTCTTATGGATAGATCATGGATGCTGTCTTCATTGTTTACTTTGATTGGTTTTGCAGTTTACCATTTAACTGTTCGTAACTTTATTAAACCTGAACTAACTGGCAAAAAACAAGCTATTGCTAATGATTGGCTTAAAGTAGGAACAATGTTAATTGTAGCCCGTTTGCTTAGTGGGGGCTCATTGATTGATAGTGGTTGGTTCCGTTCAAGTATGGCTGTTCTTGTTGGTTTCACTGTATATAATATTATTGTATCTGATCATATCCAAGGAAATAAACTAACATATGATAATAAATTAAAGTCGGTTATTGATGACTGGGCTAAAGTTGGAACTATGTTGGCTGTCTCACGTGTATTAAGTTGTGAAGATATGTTAGATCCTAAATGGATCATTACCGCCTTTGGAACATTGTTTGGATTTACAGTCTATGATTTAGGGACATCACATTTAATAGATTTACTTTTTTAATTAAATTAATCTTTCTATTTTAGATGTCATTGGTAATACTTTAATTTTATTCCATTTTCCAGGCAATGTATTAGATGACATTCCATTTCGTATTCCTTTATGTGCTCAATGTATGGAAAACTCTCCTTTATTGTAAATATCTAATTTTTCTTAAGAGCAGCTGCAGAGCGTTCTTTTTTCTTATAAAAAGAAATCATAAAACACATTCTGTGTGGACCCCATACTCCACGATGGATTAATTTACTATTAAATATCAATAATGAATTTGCAGGTATAATGAGTCTCGTTGGCTCATATAAATATTCACTCTTTAGCCCAATCCTTGAATAATCACCTACACCTTGATAATTATCTTTATGCCATAATTTGCGATGGCTTCCAGGTATTACCACTGTTGTCGCTCCATCTTTTATAGTTTCAGACCAGTAGTAAATTCCTTGTAAACTATGTAATTTATTGTGTGGTTCATTTGGTGTCTGATCTACATGTAGCATGATAAAATATTCTTCCTCTTATCAACGTCTTCCTTCTTTGTCATATTATTACTAAATGACAATATATCCATAGAACACACTAAATCATCAGTATGTAATAAATTTTTAAACACTTCTTGAATTTCAGGCCTAGTTCTAACATACCAAGCCGCCCTACCTTGTGCCAATCCATAAGGTCCTACTATGTTCCTATTATTGTGCGTATTAAATGCTGGATAATTTTCACCTGGAATAAGATTGAAGATTGTATAACCATTAATATAGAGAAATGTTTCATGATCCATTAGTTATTGACGTGTTTTAACTTCTATGCCTTTATCCTTCGTGAGTCTCGTAGACTAGTATAACTATTTTATAACGGAAAAAAATGATTGGATTGACAGTTAGGTTTAGAATAGATGTAGTTTATTACTGTTTCAGTATCAATGGTAGTCGTCGTTCTACCACTGCGTCCAGACTAGAGTAAGTTTTGATTTGAGGATATTGTAGAACATCTAGGTATAAATGAATCCCTCCTTGATATAGAACATGACAACTTTCCAAGAGTACATAACATATAATATAATATTTCAGGTTTAATTATGGCAGAGGTGTAAATGAGGAGGAAATTGTGTGTTGTATTTGTCTAAGCTCATTCTCAAAGACAAACAAAATAGTTTTACTAGGATTATGTGAACAATGTTTAAACACACTACATACCTGTGCTGTATGTCAATAGTATATTTATCCGTCATCTAAATTGAATGCATAGGAAAAATCATATAGGTCCATAATTTGATATATATTTCATAGTAAATTCTTTGTAATATGGAATTTATTATGCGGTCTGTTAGCAGTATTAACTTAATAATCAAGTATATAATATTAAATTTTGTTTACTTATTGTAGTGCTTCAACTTCTACTACAGGTTCTGAATTATATGATACTGCCCTTCGTGGCTTCCTTTCGCCTCTAGTAGTATTGTTGTGTTGTCCACCCTGTTGGTTACGTTGTCCACCCTGTTGGTTACGTTGTCCACCCTGTTGGTTACGTTGTCCTCCATATTGGTTACGTTCTCCTCCATATTGGTTACGTTCTCCTCCATATTGGCTACGTTCTCCTCCATATTGGTTACGTTCTCCTCCATATTGGTTACGTTCTCCTCCATATTGGCTACGTTCTCCTCCATATTGGCTACTTTCTCCTCCATATTGGTTACGTTCTCCTCCCTGTCGTTTATTGTATTCTCCTCCATTACGGTCTCCGTTATTATAATTTTGACGTTGTGGGCGCGTACTTCCTGGACCATTTCTATTTTCATAGCCATGATAGTCTTCTTTGCGTTCTCCTCCATTATGACGCCCGTTATAATTTTGACGCGATGGACGCCTGTTGCCTGAACCATTACGATTTTCATAGCCATGATTATCTTCTCCTGTATTACTATTATCAGGTAGTCCTTCTTCGCGTCGAGACTGAACCTTTTCTGCATGCTTTTCAGCCTTATCATGTGATTCGACAATTTTCTCTTTTAGTTGTTCAAATAATTCATCGTTCCAAGAAACAAGTAGAGAATATGAGCGCCTCCCCTTAAAATAAGATACTTCGTCTTTATATACAATAAATTTACCCTCTCCGCCTTTATGGTCAATAACATCTTGAAGCTTTGGAAGAAGATCCCCTAGGTCAAGTAGGTCTGCTAGATATTTTCCGTTGTTTACAGGACCACGGTACCCTTGCCATGTAAGGAGCGCGACAGATTTACCATCTTTAGCTTTTACAGTATTAATTGCATTCTCTCTGAATTTAGACCACGCATCCTCGTTGCCTAGAAGCGTTTCTAGAAAATATTGCGTTGCATTTACAACTTGTGATGCATTATATGCATTACTCCATTCCGTGCGGGCCTCTTCAGTTGAGTATTGTGTTCTTAATTGTTGAAGCTCATCTGCAAAAGTTGTTGTATTCATTTCAGTCATTATTATATACTTTTAATATATACTAAGAATGTTATCTTTCAAATTTTAAATTGATCAATGATATTATTTTATTATGGGAGTACCTTCATTATTCGCCTGGTGGGCAAAACATTATCGTAATAGAATTTTATCAACAGATTATATGAATTTTTATGTAAATGGTTCAAATAAAACAAAAAAACTGTATTTAGATTTTAATGGTGCCATACATCCAGCAGTCAGAACTGACCCTGATTTATCACGTTCAGATATGAATGAGGCTGTTATATTATATTTAATTAACATTCTTGCTTATGTTAAACCTGATGCCGTATACATTGCAATAGACGGTGTTGCTCCAGCAGCAAAAATGGCACAACAACGTGATAGACGTTATAAATCTGCAAAAGAATCAAAAAGTGTAAGAGATATTACAATTAAGCATGGAGGGGATATAAATGACGTATCAGTTGATTTTAACATGATTAGTCCTGGTACTGTATTTATGTATGAGTTACAAATGTATTTGAATAATAAAATAAAAACATTATCAAAACCTGGACAAATATGGGAAAAATATACATTTACTCTTAATGGTGCGGGAATTCCAGGTGAAGGCGAACATAAAATAATGGACGATATTCGTAAAAATCGTAAAAATGGTATTAATGATTTTTGTTTAATTTATGGCCTTGATGCAGATTTACTATTTTTAACAAATATTAACTGTCCTGATGCAGTACTTGTTAGAGAAAACGTACAATTTAGAGGTCGTGACAATACAGAATATTTTGATGATGTTAAATATCCTTATTTATATCTTAGTGTACAGGAATTGCATGACATTGTTATAGATACATTAACCCCATACACATGTGTCCGGAAACTAACCAATCTGGGGTTTAAAAATGATATTATTCGCCCATCTGATGTACATGATTTATGTGCAAACGTTAAATGGTATCAAGACACCCCTGAAAATCATCATAGACTCATTCTTGATTATGCCTATATTTGCTTTTTCTTAGGTAACGATTTCATTCCACATATGCCTTCGCTTAGAATACGTAATGGCTCACTAAATGATATTATAGTTATTTATAAAAAAGTATGCTGGGCATTAGGTAGTTTTTTTGTAAATAAGGATGGTAAATCAATAAATAGACTCTTTATGAAAGAATTTTTAGCGGAATTAGAATATATTGAAGAAGAATTACTAGAACAACTGAATATTACTAGATTACGCTCTATATCTAGTTTTAATAGGAGATTAGAACAAATGCCACCTCTTAAACAAGAACTAGAAAGATTTAAATATATAGAAGATCGTTATACAGATACTATATGTGGAGGAACACCAGGATGGAATAATCGTTATTATAATTATTATCATGACATTGAATATAAAGGAGAAAAAAGTTTTAGAAAACTTGTATTGCCTATATGCCAGAATTTTATTGATATGACAATTTGGGTTCTTCAATATTATCAGGGTTTACATTCAAATTGGTCAAAATTATATTTATACGATGCAGCACCAACATTACATAATATGTATAAATATTTTGATGATCTAATTACAGACGTAATTATTGATGACGACCAGCCAGTATCGCCATATGTACAATTAATGTCAATTTTACCACCAGAAAGTTCAGAATTACTTCCTGGTCCACTATCAGTTTACATGACTGACCCATATTATAATTTACATTACATGTATCCAGTTTCTGTTGAGTTTGTTTTACAAGGAAATAGATTTTTATATGAATGCAAAACTAAAATGCCTTCTATTGATCGTGAGGAATTACATCAAGTTGTAGACTATGTAACATCAAAAGATATGTTAACAAAGGAGGAACTAGAACGTAATAAAATACATAATATTTTATTATTTTAATAATCAAAGTAATAATCAAGTACTATTACAATGCCTGGAAAAATGTTCACATAATTTTTTATAGTAATGAATCCTGACCTTATGAACGACTCCCTATCTATTCTATCCAATCGAAACTTGCCTAGAGCAAGTTCTATTGATAGATTCCAAATGATAGTAGTGTACTCTGAAGGTAGTATAAACAAGGAATGTGGTTACATGAGAATGCATGTTTTTGGTGTTAACAATCACAAGATCGTTGCCCATATAAGTTGCTGTGATTCTATAACATGTCACAGTACTAATGATGTAAAGATTGACATGTTCCCTTCAGGAGCCACATGTTGTTTTCAACCATTTAAAGTATTCTGGACCGAACCAGGATATGTATCAGATTGCTATGTATACTTAGTATGATGACTAATTTTCATCCTAATAAAATCTAACGGTAGATATGTTTTTATTTATAGTAAACTCTCTCATCTCTCTAAGTGTTAAAAACTTAGAATATACTGTAGTTATTAAAACATTATCTTTGAAATTAAGCTTGAATTCCATATCAAATACTTTTCCAGTTTCAATATAAATACAGTCATTTGCCATAACAGTCACTTTGACAATAATAGAACCCTTTTCTATTGATTTTATAATAGATTTGTTAATAATAACAAATATCTCATTATTAAATGATTCATTTATCCATTGTCTAGCCAATTTTACAAGTGTCATTTATCTTAAATACTGTTCAATTTTGATACAAAGTACAACAATTTTGATACAACGTACAACAATTTTGATACAACGTACAACAATTTTGATACAAAGTAAAAATTATTTTATTATTAATGTGTTACTATAAAATATATTCAGCTCTAGCTAGAGATAATAATGCAATAGGAACACCCATATAAGGGTACATTCCTAAGAATAAACCCATATATGTTGGTATAAATATAAATATAGATTTAAATAACATATACCGTTGATTTTTGAACCTATCTTCATACCCTCCACAAGAAGATGCTATTCCTAGGTAGTCTATAAGTCCAAATATAGCTCCAATTGCCAGTCCAATAAGTCTGCCTTTTGGTGATTCCCCCTATATACAATTTACTATCTGTTCCATTATAACAATTTAATATAATCAATTTTTTAAAAAATTGACCATAGTTACGGTTTTATACATAGATTCTATGTAAAATCCATTGCATATTCTTCAATAATTGAAATTTATGGCATGTGTTCGGATAAACCTTCTTTTTCTCTACATGTTTTAAGTTTATTAATAGAATATTCTACCATTTTTTTAACATTGAGTAAAAATGAATAACATGTTTTAAGTTTATTAATAGAATATTCTACCATTTTTTTAACATTAAGTAAAAATGAATAACATGTGTTACATTTTTCTTTATCAGGTAAAAATATCTTATTACAATCAATACATTTCATTTTCTACTTGATATAGTTCCTTACGATCATAATATTTTTTTGGTATAATATTCAATTATTATGTCCGTTAATTTTGTATCATTAATAGTATCTATAAACACTTGTTAAAGAGTTTTATATCTATATACATTATAATATATATAATGTATTATGAGTTGACATTATTAAAACTTAATTGATAGTTTTAATAATGAGCTTATATTCTATTAAATAAGCTTTTACATATTAATATTCTTATCTTAAAAACATATCACATCTTAAATCAATGAGCAGCCCAGAAGCAGTAGCTAGTATGCTAATATCATATTATGTAGAAAATGGCGTTGATTCAGAAATGCCTCTACGAGTAGCGATGACATATGATGAAACAGACACTGAATACATAACTGAAATATTACTTTCAATATACATTGAATGTAATAAATTATACAATAGCGGAGCACTGAATATATCACAGACGGTTTATGCTGAATGTCTAAGTCATGTCTTTCTTAGTATAAATTATATGATAAAAACCGAACTATGCAAACGTGATAAATTACATGAAGTTATAAACTTTATAAAAATACAGGCTAATGGGATTGGAACACGAAATCCATATCATCCATTTACTATTAGAGAAAATTGTATAAATGCAAAGTTACCTTTTCCTGATACAATGGACAATTTATATTATAATACTGATATGTTATCTGATATAGTGAACATACATGATGCTGATCCCAGTTCAGACTCTGTTCTACTTATAAAGTTTCTTAAGTATCATCATGAGGATGAGGAGGAGGATGTTGAAGATATATTCTAGTATTTTCCCACTGCCTGAAAAATGATCACTTAAAATAATTACACAATGTCATACAATTTAAACAATATTATTAAAAGAGATTTTTATGAATATAATCTTTTCAATACACGATTGCTTAAAAGTATCAGTTTATACTTCGAGGAATTTAAACTATATGAACCTGAAATCTACGAAAAAAAGTTTACAGCTAAAAAAACATCGGTTGATGTACCATGTGAATATTTGACAACAAGCATCAGTTTTATGTATAAACAACTGATGTTGTTTATACAACATCCAGATAAGAATGACGGCATTACTCATGTTTTGTATGATGAGATATTAGATGCCTATACAAAGAGATGTCTTCCATCTATACTGTATTATTATATAGAGATTATCTCTGAAACAGACGAAGTAATACTGGAAAATGCATATTTTGTGTTATCTCAACAACTTGCATGTATTAAAAACAATTCTCTTTTGTACTATTCGATAAAGTCAGAAGAAATTAGAAAGGGACACATCCATACTGATGCACATAACTTTATATATAGTGAAGAAGTAAGAAAATTAAGAGACGAATCAGTAAAAAGAGAGACAATGAGAGAGCTTGAAATAAAAAGAAAACAAAAAAGAGTTAATAAAAAGAACTTAAAATTATCGAGAAAGAACAGAACACTTTAGTATCATTACATAGTAAATAGACTGTTAAAATGTGTCATTGTAATACCATATCTCCATTATTTACTAATAATTTCACAGGAATTTTATTGAGATTATTATAGTATTCTGAGACATTCTTGATAACTTTGTTGGTTTTTAATGACAGTGTATCATCAGTGAATAATGTATAAACCTTTATTGCAACTATATTTTCAAGAGTACATGGAAGATTGTGCATAATCTTATATATATTTTGTTGTACATAAGTCTTATATTCTATCTCTTCACCGTATCCGTTTATACGGATAGAAGTACGCTCCATTATTAATTTATAATCATATAAAGGTTGCCATTGACCGACTATAATGTTTTTCTCTAAATAAATTGTACATTGTGCAATTATCTCATTTATATTTCCTAAATTTAGCTGAGAAATGTTCTTTATTCTTACCAGAGGATCAACATGTTTAATTGTTCCATATTTAGGGAAATAACAATGAATACATTTATCATTTTTTAACAATAATATTCCTTTGCATGCAAGACAATTATAATTCTTTGTCATTAATGTTAATGACAAAGAATTAATAATATCTTATTTCATTTTTCTTATATTATCAGATTACATATATTTGTAAAAAATACGTAAATTAGGTGTATTTCTATTATTTTTATACAGTGATTTGTTGAATTTTAAATTTACGTGTTACAATACCTTTGCCTATTTATTAATTTTACAATAAATAGTCAGATATACAATGCATGAGTTAGTTGAATGTGTCAAAAATTAATCGTAAATCATAGATATAAAAAATAAGTAAATAAACCATATGGTGTCGTTTTTTTTATTCGTATCATACTGACGTAACTGAATGACTAAATTTTTAGTCAACAAAACCAAACAGCATTATAATTAAAATTAAGTAAATCCTCTGTTATTTTAATCCAAGATACATTGTTGTATTTTTTTATCTTTTTTTAGCTTATGTATAGACAATATAATTGATTTATGCCAATATTACAATTATTTTAATATTCCTTTTGAGAATTCCCAGACATATAAACAACGTATGTATAATTATGCACTTATACGTTATTAGATGCATAATATATTTTCATGCATAATCAATTATATGTTTTATACATGCATTGAGTAGTAGTTATAGTTTATACATTACTATGCTTAAACTATTTAATTTGTCTAAGCATAGTAATGTATAAACTATATAATTTGTCTAAGCATTCGATGCTTAGAACAATATACAATAAAATACAATCTTATACATCTATACACTATAAATACAAGCTATACAGCATATATAAAATTTAGATAGATTTTATATCACAATGTATATGTGCATAGTTATTGATTATACGATTCCATTTTTTCTAGCTTTTTAACATATACAGTATACTATTTGTACTTGTTCAATAGTGCATAATTATGCACTATCAATGCACTCAATGCATCAAGTGTAAAAATTTGTAATAATTAAAACACAAGTGTTCTGCAAGAGTTATGCAACTTCTAATCCTCCATAATCATTCATATGCAGCATATTGTACATATTATGTCATAATGTGTTAATTGTCAACCAATGCTGCAATAATAAAACCTTCAATATGAATTTTATTCGCGACCTTGTTTTGCTATCTAAGGCTATACAGCATAGCATCAAACACACATGTAGGATAAGAAGCGATCATGTTCTATTAATTGTTTTTAATACAGCTTCTACAAAGAATGGTTTAACACTTATCCTACTGATTGAATATGCATCAAGTAGTCAATCATAAGCAGCTATAAATTCTAAAATTATAAGTAACAGCCTGCATAACTTATAACTTGTTAGATGTTTATAAAACACTATAATATATTTAACAGCTATTAAATCTTCAATAGAGAATTATTATCTAACCATTAGATCTAGTGTATTAAGAAAATAATATGTCTTCCAGTGACCTAAAAAAAAAAGTAAAGTTTTTTCAAACTGATTATTGAAATAAATTTACTTTTAGTATATTTCTATATATTTTTGGACCTAGGTTAAAATCCCCAATTATATATATTTCCTAGATTAATCTTGATTAGATAGATTTTGGATCATATGATAATTAGTATCAGACTATACTGCTTCAATTGAACAGATACAAGTAATATTTTATGCGCTATACAAGATATTTAATACATATCTGATATAACAGATGTGATATAGATAGGTTATGTCTATTTTATAATCCAGTATTAATAACTAGATTACTTGTCATGGTTGCTATCCAAACAGATAATCTTGATTCTATACATTATGCATCAAATTTATGCATCAGGTATAATAATATCGATAATGTATTCTTTGTTAATCCAGGATACTATCATGTTGATAGTGATATATAACACTCTATCAATGCACTGGTCAACGATTACAATTAATATGCATGTGCATATTAATTGTATCTTGTTTACTTTATGCTTTTATTTGGAAGTGAGTAATCTATGCACTTTCAATATGTCTTATAATAATAAATCAATCGAAATTAACCTACTTAAACCTAATAGTTCAAGTGAAGAGCGCTTGTTAATTGTACTTGTTTCTACGTGAAGAAAGTGCATAGAAAGTTTCTATGCACTTTCTTCACGTGAAGTTTATTCGTAAATTACGAATAAAGTTTATTCGTAATTTACGAATAAACTTCACGTAAAACAAGGTGCTTTAGATGCATTGTTCATGTTGTAAAAACAAAGTAAACTGAAAGTAATCTACGTGAAGACATAAAAACAAACAAAAAATCGCAAACAAATCAAATGTATGTTTTCTATACAGGAGTTATTTGAATTGTCAATCAATGCAGCTAAAAGTCTCAAATGAATTTTCACAAGGATTATTAATTCCTTTTGAATAATTTTCAAAAGGAATTAATAATTTTCAAATGAAATATTGCAATATTTCATTTGAATATAGAAATATTCCGTATATTACTATACGGAATATTGCTATACTGTATCATTATTGATATATAGAGACTAAGATCTCTTTATATTAATGAATGAACGTACAGAAATGCACGATCGGAGATGTAATATCACTGTGAACGCAATAGGTTACAGAGGTCACGGTGCACTGTATGGACACTAACAGGTAGTCAAGATCCTATTATCTGATTCAATGGTCCTATTTGAAGCAATAGACAATGAAGGCGGGATGCCCAGAGTCCGACGCCAGTCATCACAATCACCATCATGTGTTACAGCTTTTTCCATAATACATAATCGAACAAATTATATTTAAAAATTATATTTAAAAATTATATTCTGGTCAAGGATCATTTCATTTTTATTCTTAGTGTTCTTCTAACGTAATTATCAAGTTCAAAGAACTCCATATCATGATAGTTTTTTAATTTGTTTTTTATATGTCCTTGTATATGATAGAATTCTAATTTGGAAAAAAAATAGATATTTTTTCCAGTAATGTTATATGATAATCTTTTTTGACATTGCGTTTATTTACAAGATCAACTATTCTCATACAAGTCAGTAAAGATTATGATACTATCATCTTTACAAATTGTATGAGATTCTAGAGCGAATATTACAGCCATAAATTTAGCTCCTGTGTTTGTAATATCTTTAATAATCTTTGTATGGATCTTTCAGTTTAATTTATACCCTATAATTGATATTTTCTTTTGTGACGAGTTACTCGCATCGGTATATATTATCATTATATCCATACAAAGAACATTTTTATATAGTTTAGTTTTCTATTACATATAAGGGATCTTGGTGTTATGTAAATCTTCCCATAAACACCATGCCAGACAATACCCGTGTCCAAAATTATGTTTAGAATCGTTTAACATAATTTCAAGACTTTGTGGATCGGCTTCCATACTCCATTGTTCAATAAAGGTATCTTTGACTTTATATTTATTCTGATAATACAATAAATTTTCCTCATGTGGCCCGTCAACTTCAAGTATAATAATATTACGATTTGCTTTTAAATCACACAATAGTTCAGCATATTGTGGTTGTGACCTAACCATTTCACTGTATAATGGCAGATATAGTGATTTTCTAGCAGTAATATAATCCAATTTTTTAGTCATATCTTTATCAGATAGAGCATATAGACACTTACTTGTATGTTTTTTACCTACAGGATATCTTACAGCATGAACATGTTCCATTCCGTCTTTTCGCCATGTAATGTAGTCTTGGGTAAGATCGCCGTGCGTATCAACATGTATCTCTTTTGGTCTCTCCCATACAACGGTTTTATCCCATTGACTATAATATTGTTTAGTTTTTGGTGTTTCTTTATAAACCTTGCTAAATTGCCATAAATTTTCCATAATCCTTCCTTTACCATCAGTCAATAAATATGGACTAAGTGAGCCGTATTTCGAACTTTTTGTCATAACAATAACTCGTTTATAACCAGGGTAACTGGTTTTACCATTACAATTTTTAATTCTGCCAACTCGAATCATTATGATATCTGGGAAAGTTCAGTTTTTTCTTGTTACTCAAAGTAAACATTTGTCAAATATTCATTTTAGTCAGATTGACTATCTGTGATTTCCTCAGTGTATCCTTTTTTCTGTTTTGTTTTAATTTGTTTTTTTACATATTCAATTGCATCATTTTCTGTTTCATGAGACTTAGTTGATTTGCGTCCATCTGTATTAATTTTTCCAAAAGTTACAACAGTGTCAGACCCACTCACGGCAATTTGCCAAAACTTCCCACCAGATGAACTATCATTTATACCTTTCCAAAACATTATAAAAATAATGTACGATCAAATTTTATTTGATGCAACTTATTCAAAGTGGAATATTAATAAAAGAATGTTTATAATGGATCATGTTAATTAAAGCATGTATAGGAAAGACCAAAGCACAAGGAGAAATGAATATCAGAACTATTTGTTATTATTGTTTTAAAAAGGATGGGAATATAGGTCCCGATAAGAGACCTGAAATCACTATTTTTTATGCACTGAAATTAACCCAATAAAACCAATAATACACCAGCATCCGACAAGCCAGTCTTGTCTTCGTTTTCGTAACGTAAATTTTTATTCCCATATAAAAATACGTCTGTCCATATTAAGTATTAAACTATTATTTATTATGTTAATATATTCTGTCATATGTGAATGACAAAATAAATGCATTTTTACGTCAAGTTTATTATCTAATGGTGTATGCGTCAATAAAATATTAGGTTTTTTCAACAAAACAGCATTTAGCATTATATCATAGTCTTTTTTATCGTATATATGAGCCTCATGATTAACCGTATTATTGATTGACTTTATACCACTTACACCACCAATTAATCCAATATCAGTAGATATTACACGATTATGTAAATAACAATGACGGTACGCCTTTGTTATGCCATGTATTATGAAGACATGATCTATCAATATCATGATTACCTTGAACAAAATAAAATGCACGACAAGCCTCTTTAATTTTAAGGTAATCGTCAGTAGGATCCAATAGACCTCCCATTTTTTTGGTTTGTTCCGCCCATATCCCCTGTACATATAACAATAGTATCTTTGTCTATTATTTTACGTTTAATCAATGACATAATTACTTCTGATGTTGTACCATGAATATCTGACATAGCTACAATACGTTTGATATCATGACTGTTAGGCCATGTAGTATTTTTCTTGCACCGATGCAATGATTTATATATGATTTTGCCTCGTTTAATAGTTTCTGAATAAGCTTTGGTATTTACATTTATTTCATCCATTTAAATATAATCAAGTAATCCGTTTTAAGATTACATAATTTAAGATTACATAATTTAAGATTACATAATTTAAGATTACATAATTTAAGATTAAATAATTTAAGATTACATAATTTAAGATTACATAATTTAAGATTAAATAATTTAATCTTAAATTATTTAAGCTGAAAAATTGAACATTATATTTTATTATCAATGGATTTAATGACTCGTACTACTGCTAATAATATTAATATGATAAATGTCAATGGGGATGAGTCTGACCCATATTACAGGTATAAAATGCCTAGAATAAATACTACCTTTATTAATCAAAAAAAAGGTCTTACTGATTGGACTAACGCGAGTATAATAGCTACAGCTATCTATAAAACTCCTGAACAAATTAAAAAATATATGTGCAAGAAATTGGGGACCAAAGCATCTATATCTAAGATGGGTGGAATAATATTTAGTGGAAAACTCGACACTGATACTTTACAAGATATATTACAAACATATATTAATAAAAATGTTATGTGTAAAAAATGCAATTCGCCTGAAACAGTTGAAGAACGTTGTCAAAGTTGTGGTAATAAACAATAATATTATATAATATTATAATGGCAGAAGCGAATTATATTAATAAAGAACTAGATATTATAAGTATTTTAGGCTCTGGTACAATATGGTACTGTTTATCATATACGTATGAAGGATACAGGGGATGAATCCGCTATGAAAGTAGACAAAACCCAATATAATGTAATTAAGGAAGCACTTATATTAAAAGGTATTCCTAGTGACCATCTTGTAAAGTTAAAAAGTATTAAAGTTCAAGGTGTTTCCATAAGTGCTGATAGACCAGAATTAACAGTTGGTGGAAAACCACAATTAGTATTAGAATTAGAAAAAATGGATGGTATAGCCGATATGAGAACACTTACATTATTGGATTTAAAAATAATGTTACGTAACATAGTAAAAGGAATTCATGATCTTCATATCCATGGTTTCAGTCATAGGGATTTAAAACCAGCGAACATTCTGTATGGACAAGGACAATATAAAGTAGCAGATTTTGGTTTATCTCAGTATCATGGTTTATCTCAGTATCATGGTTTATCTCAATATCATGGTTTATCTCAGTATCATGGTTTATCTCAGTATCATGGTTTACCTAATAAAGGTTACTTATCATGCTACGGTACACCTCTATATAATGCACCAGAATGCAATCTTTCAACGTTTATATCGGAAGAAAAAGTAAAATATGCTATTAATGCTATATACGAGAAACATGATATGAAAAAAGGACAAACAACACTCGTTGGAGACTCTTGGGATTAGGGATTTTTATATATCATTATGTGTACCTAAAAATATATAAACATTTTCCATGGGAATGGGAAGATAATGGAGCTATCTATTTTATGAACTATAACGTGAGTCCTGAAGAGATTTCTGAACGTTCAAAGATACTATCTAAAACAGGTATAGATAATAGAGGACTTCCTGCTAATTGGCAAATACGGACAGATATGAAAACGGGTAGAGAAAGTTATGTTGTTACAGGTATTTAAAAAAAATACTGCTACTATAGCGACATATTTATCACCTCTAAGAAAACAGCAAATTCTTGATCATATTGGAGATGAAGAATTTGATCTTTTGCAAAATTGTTTAGATATTAATGTCAATACAAGATATATTACGTCAGAGATTTTAGAACATCCATTTCTTAAGGAAACTATGCATGGTGGAGGTTTATCTTGGATACCTAGTTCTTATATGGATGCTCTTATTGCAAAGAAGCCAATTCATGAATTAAAATATTATAGTGAGATTGCAGAAAATATTACAATTTACAATGAACCTGGTATGAAATCTATATTATCTGCATGCGATAATATTAATATAAAACATTTGGAAATAATCTTTGAATGGCTTTATGATGTTTTAAAATACAAAATATATTCACTATATTTTATGTTACCTCTTATGGGTATATTAGTAGGATATTATCTGGAAGAATATCCTAGTACATCAAGCAAAGATTTTCAAGCAGTAGGGTGTGCTGCTTTTAAAATTGCTTCTTGTTTGACTGACAAGCCAATATCTTATAAAGACCTTGTATATTCTGCTGCAAATTCTTTTACAGTTAAACACATAGAAGACACAACACATAAGATGGTTCTTGTATTAAATAAGTATGATTATATTCCTATACAACCAAGGTCGGTATCTTTGTTAAATCTTATCATAAATGAAATTGTGGAGTTTCCTGATCTTATTGAAGAAGATGAGCATAAATATGGTGAATTTGCCGTAGTAATTGATATAGCTTTATATTTATTAACAATGATGACTATACATGGTATATTATATGGTCATAGTTTAGATCAAGCGGTACATACATCACTTAGTATTGCCTCCAATTTAACAGGTTATGATAATTTAGAAGGTACAATAGATGATGATCTGGTTATTAGTTTTATTACAAATCTTACAGAACTGGAACTATTTACAGGGAAAATTATAAAAAATGGTGTTCAGAAAATAAGAGGTTACTAATCATTAAGATACCTTGAATTTAAAATTTTCTGTAACTTCGCGATACATATGAAATTCTGGATATAGATTTATATGATCAATATATCGGTGATTCATCGAGTCAATTATTATATTATAGTATTTATTTAATAACTCAACTAATGGTTTTTCATAATTAACATATTGAAACGGTAAATCATCTATAGTTATAATACGTTGCTTTAAGGTCAAATATAAAATAGCAGATATGATACCCATCTTTACTAAATGTCCAAACTCAATATTAAATTCAGAAAAACCCCATGGTGACCATCTAACAAACCACATTATATGAGTTTCATTCATGTTAAATCTATGAATGCCTGATAATGCCTGCATACAAATTTGAATTATATATACATATGGTATTTCTCCTGCATGATACCATTGTCGTTTTTCCATATCATCAACCCAACTTAATGTACCATCTTTATTTTCTACATGATGAAAGGGACTGATACATTTTATTTCTAACATACCGACTAGGTCTGAAGGCAGATCTGAATAGCTTCCATCATCTTTTTTTCCAACTAATCCATCGGGGCTAACAAGAAAATGTTCATCTTTGATAGATGGAAATTTATCTACTAAAGTTTGAATTACAGAGATGTCTTCAGCTGGTAAAAAATTTTCCATCATTTCTATTATTGATGTCATTGGTAAATATATAGTTCCTACCTGTGCTACAGTTAAATTATTATTTACTGTAAAATGTACTAATGCGGGGTCTTCGTAATCAACACCCCATTTCATATGTCCTTTCATAGTATGGGTTTTATTGAAAGGAACATCAAGTATTTTGTCTTTCCATAGGTCAGTAATTTGATTAAATGAAGGATACTGTGTAGTTCCTTTTATTAATTTTCCTACAGCACTAGCTGTACTAGATGCTAATGCTCTTAAATGAAACCATAACTCGCTTTTTTGTACTACTTTTATATAATCGTTGATGTTATCTAGTCCAGGATTTTGGTCCAAAGATTCCAATATACATACATCTCTGACGAGTCCTCTGGATTTAGCATACTCTGAATATCGTTTAAAATTATAGCTGTTTGTAATTATATTAAACATAAATTTGTCTGAAGCCAACTGATTTACTAACATGCATAATACTATTACTGTAGTTATTATAGTACAATAACTTAATTATTTATTATACGAAGTCTTATTATCAAAGTAAATAGTTAAATACTTAAATAGTTAAATAGTTAAATAGTTAAATAGTTAAATAGTTAAATAGTTAAATAGTTAAATAGTTAAATAGTTAAATAGTTAAATAGTTAAATAGTTAAATAGTTAAATAGTTAAGGTAATTAATCTGTTGACTGAAGGTTGAGAATAACTTTTAGTAGTGCATTGAGAGGCCTACTAAAAATCATTCCACCCTTTTCGAATTCTGTAATTTCTGCTGTTGTCCTGGCCATCTTCATTGCCAATTGAGCCTGTGTAAGACCTAGAGCGTTACGAGTATCGATAACTCGGCGAACAAATTCGGTAGAAAATGTCTCGTTTTTAGTATTTCCATGTTCTGCATTACGTTCCAACATAGCATCGTGTGCGACATCCCGACGAGTACGAGTATTGCGCAATGTATTACGGAATGACATATTTTTGCTCATAAATTCAGACCCGTTCGAACAATCAATAATAGTTGGCCTTTCGGAATGGTTCCAATTTGACTTTACATAATGATAAATGTCATTAATATCCCACAAACGAAGTTTGTTCTTTAGAGAAACATCTCGCATAATACGCTTGACACTGCTTTTTTGTTCCAATTCTGTATTGTATGTATATTTCAATAGTACATCTCCATTGATTTCTTCCATTTTTTCCATCTCGTTCATAATTCGTTCCATTGCGGCTTTATCATGTACTTCACGCTCTGTGTCAGACATTGATAGAACATTAAAGTTACTGGGGACTACACACTTCCAGGGACCAGTGGTTGAATCATCATTTGAATTTGGATCATATGAATCTTTCTGAATTCCGAATCGGAAATTAGACACTTCAGTGTCGTATGGATTGATTTCATTGCGAATGATTGATGGCATTGGTACTACTACTAGTTAACACGTAGCTCAAACGAGTCCTCGATCATTTTTCCCTCGTATTTAAATAATATTTAAATATTATTTTTTAAATAATATTATTTAAAAAATATTATTTAAAAATAATATTTAAAAAATATTATTTTTTAAATAATAAATAAAAAAATAATAAATAAAAAAATAATAAATTTTAGTGTACTAACATAATATTATAAAAATAATAAATAATATTTTTTAAATATTATTTATTATTTTTATAATATTATGTTAGTACACTAAAATTTATTATTTTACCATCATTATCAACTTCAATGTGATAATCTTTACACAATGTTGCTAACCATTGAGCAACTTGTAAATAACCATCACTACAACTAACATAAAAAGCCATATCATTATTAGAACGAATATCAACATTTCCAAGAGAATACAACCATTTGAGAAACAATAAATTACCGTTAATACAACATATTTGGAAAGCATCTTCGTTATTATCATGTATGTTAATACCGCCTAAACCATGTAGCCATATTGCAATTTCTAGGTAGCCATAGAAACAACATTTAGAAAAAGCTTGATCCTTTTTATAATGAATATCAACTCCACCCAAAGAGTACAACCATTTTGACAGTATCAGATTTCCACGACAACAACTAAGATTAAAATGATCATTTATATCTCCATTAAATCTACAATTATCAAGTGAATATAACCATTTTACTCCCTCCATGAATTCAATTTCGCAACAAAACAAAAAAGCATCCCGTGTGTGAATATTATTATAATTTGAATACAACCATTTTGCTATATTTATATGGTATTTTTCAAAACTATTCATAAATCCATTATTAATTTCTTTTGCAGTAAACTCGCCAATAGAATATGTCCATTTAACAATTTCAAGTTGTCCATCATAACAACCTGACAAAAAACGCGCTACATATATCAGTAGAGTTTTTGTTTTCTTCATAATATTTTTTAGCTTGTGTTAAAGTTTTATCATTACATAAAAGCATAAAATCATCTTTTATTGGAAAGATTGCATAGTTAATATTTTGATTTATTTCCATTATAATATTAACTTGTTTTCATTATAATACATTAAATCAATATATATAATTATATTATGATGTGCATGTCATGCTTGTTATTCCTGGTACTATTGTCAATTCTGGTAATATATACCATTTGTTATCATATTTTAATTGTTCGTCATATGGATGTGTAAAAAGATTATACAGTTCTTTTAATGTCTTAAAATTTCCATTATTTGCGTCATTGTATCCCTTTGCTAACATCCATTCACGTGGAACATATTTTGGATTTACTTTTAACATTTGTTCGCTTATAGATTTAAATGACAGTTGTTCCTGACGAAGTTGATGTTTCCAATCTTTTAACCATTGATCCCATTCTGATGTATATGTGGTATTATCATAAAATGCTCTTAAGACTGAATGTTCTTGAGATACTGGGTACCATGAGAGTTCTCTCCAGAATATTGTCCAGTCAACTTGTGATTTATGTAACAATACTTCTAATCGATGGAAGATAGGACCTATAATATTCCACTTTGATGTCTTAAAACCCAACTTACTTATCCATACAGAACGAAGATATTTTTGACAAATAGACGAAAAATTTGCATTAATCTTATCTATTAATATATGATCAGACAGTTGTAATAGAGGTTTCAATGAATTACACAAAGTCTCGAAATTTTTACCCATTGCTACTGGTTGATTACTATATGAAAAATGTTCTCCACTATCTATCCAAAAGTTTTTATCTCTATCCTATACACCCATGAAACCAAATGGACCATAATCTATTGTTCGACCCCCAATAGATGCATTGTCACTATTCATATTTGATTGAATATAACCAACAGACTGCCATTTTGACACAAGCTTTGCAAATTTATGACTAGCTTCTTGTAAAAAATCGATTACGAGACTTTTTATATTGCCTTTTAAATGTGAATATTCTATTCGAATTATATATTTAAACAATGATAATAATTCAAGATGTCCTACTCTATAAAAAGAAGGAGACACACGACACACAATAGCAGCGATATTATTATGTTCTTTACCATCATCTTCTTTATATGACTGTCTCTTTACTTTTTCAGAAACACAACAATACAATGAAAGAGCTCTTGTAGTTGGAATACCTAAACTAAACATTGCTTCAGAAACTAAGTACTCTCTTATTGAACTTCTCAATACAGTTCTTCCATCACCTCCACGAGCAAAACTCCTTTTGCCTGCGCCTTTAAGTTGCAATTCGTAAATATTATGGTTTATTTTAAAGTGTCCTATTGATATTGCGCTACCGTCTCCGTAACCATTTCCGTTATTGAACGGACAATTACTTGTCATTTCAGTACCATATATTGATAGAGTATAGGGGTAGCCCACGAATGAATAGTTTTATCTATATCGCCTGTTAAGAAGTGTTGCATTTTTAAACTAAGCATAGTATCAGATGACAAATAAAGATGTGAAGCTAATAACGGTGAATAGTGTACCATATATGTATTTGGTAATACAGTTGGTTTGACGGATACATAATGACCAGATTTAACCTCTCTTGATGTTTGATTAGGATAATATTTCCTTTGTTCGGGATCAGAATTAAGTACCTTTAAATGGCTATTAAATATGTATTTTATATACCATTGAGATAAATCCATATATATATATATATATAGATTTATATCCTTTGTTTTTTAAACGTGTTCTATAATTATAAGAATGATATTATGATATTGTATAATGTCAAGTTATTTAGATTATGATAATTCACAAGCAATGGGTAATAATCAATATCAACAAAGTCGTATGAAAATAGACCCACGCTTTCGTATGACTAATGGTGTTGCTGCTAATTTAACAAATGTACAAGGATATAGTGCAACAGGTGATATATTATCTATAGGAGATAAAGGTATTGCGGACGAGGAACAAACACAACCAATGCAAACAATACAATCGCAACCAATGCAACCAATGCAAACAATACAATCACAACCAATGCAACCAAGGATGCAAAGAACATATAATGAGCGTGTAATGGAGACTATTTCTCAAATACAAAAAATAATTAATAATAAATAAAGATACAATATGATGATATAATAACTTTATCGTATGGCTTCAGTTATTGAATAAAGTTTATACATAGTCTATATTGTGATAATTGAAGGATATATTGTATTGAAAAAAATTTATCATATTAAATATATGAAGCGTAGATATGATAAAAACCGAATACTTATTCAAAAATTAATGAAGGATTCTGGTATAGATAATGGAGCTGATAAATATATACAGTTGCGTGAATTTTTACTCCATCCTAATAATTCAATATATCTTCAGTTATATTTTATAATATGTTCAGGTTATATGGATATACATGAAGTTATTCCTCGTTTAAATGATCTATTAGCAGAAATGGAGTTTAAGCGCAATGGATATACATATAGAGATATATTTACTATGGATAGAGGATGGATTGATTATTTTAAAGAAAATGCCTATCCATCAGGACAAAGACGTCAATCATGGGATAAGCGCAGAGGAGTTGATAAAGCTCATGTTGATTTTATCATGAGTGTCAAAGACGGTCCGCCTACTTTGAATTTGGATGACGCAATTGCAAAAGCATGCGAACTCAAATATGCTCATCATTGTTTATAATATTGAAATATAGAATGTATTTAATGTATTTCAATATATTATAAACAATGATGACTGAAATAATACCTAACTTATGGGTAGGTAACTTAAAATCTCGAAATGATTTACATTTTTTAGTTTCACGGAACATTATGTGTGTTATAAATTGCTGTAAACACGATATAATAGATAGATATGGTATTATATCCTTACCATTGAATATTAAACAAGTTCATTTAGGAATAATTGAACATGGACCGGAAGACCAGAGAAGTATAAACTCTATGCTTGTAGTGTTAGAATCATGTTACTCCATGATTGATTATTATTTAAACAAAGGGCAATCAGTATTAGTTCATTGTTATGCCGGTAAACAGAGGTCACCGACAATAATTATGGCGTATTTAATACGTAAATGTGGATTAGATCCTAAAAATGCAAATCATATTGTTAAAACAATATGGCCTTATTCTGGTAGTGACTATTTAAAATCGTTATATTTATATAAAAATGAACAATTACATTAGTAATATAATGCTTATGAAATACGAAGACTGGCAAAAAGTTATTACGGAATCAAAAAAACACACACAAAAAGTAGCAAATAATATATTTTTAGCAAGAAGAAATAATATTGTAGCTCAGTTACTAAATAAACTTGGGGACGTTGATATTATATTAGATAGCGGAGTAAAAAAAGGGCGCCCGAAAAAACCTCAAGTAAATAATGTTTGTTCAAAGCCATAAATAATATATTATTATATGCATACTATCAAATATATATCCTCTTCTTCTGATGAAATAGTATTTCTAAGATGATATTAGATAGTATATGTCAAGTATTTTTTAAGTATAAAGGATATTTATGAATTCAAGCGATATTTGGAAATATCTTATCCAAATATAAAAGATCTTATTGCTTTCAATAATTGGATTAATACCTCTAATGAGGTTATACCTTTACAGATCTCTAAGTATTGAAGATACGTCAATTCCTCCCTATTGTTGCAAAGAGACATATGAGATGGTATATCAACATATATCAAAAAAAGGAGTTGTTAACTTAGATGCGTATCAACTCGATTTAAATACAAATTAACGAGGTTGTTTATATAAGGTCTGTAAGTTCACTATACAGTTTCTAATCCAAAGTGATTAAATAAATAGATTAAATAAATAGATTAAACAAATAGATTAAACAAATAGATTAAACAAATAGATTAAACAAATAGATTAAACAAATAGATTAAACAAATAGATTAAACAAATAGATTAAACAAATAGATTAAACAAATAGATTA